>ERZ791858.16-NODE-16-length-222836-cov-8.566880_pt1 | contig 222836 bp, 135 predicted proteins | sample MGYA00510284_ERZ791858 | MGnify/ENA primary metagenome ERZ791858 (study PRJEB30046, sample SAMN00792077) | human gut metagenome | study: EMG produced TPA metagenomics assembly of the A metagenome-wide association study of gut microbiota in type 2... | reverse complement strand
TAGGGATATTCAGTAAATGTTCCTCTTTCTCATAAATCAAGAGAAAAGTTTTACCTTACGTGAGCTTTTCTCTTAATTTTTTCTGTCAACTCCCCATTCCTTCATCCTTTTTTATAGAATATTATTTACATATTCTTATGTTTTCTCTTCCAACCTTGCATTATGTACATGTCTTTTTTAGGGGAAGTTAAAACCTCTCCTGTTTACCTCTCATTTTAGTCAGATTATGCTGCCTTTCTTATTTTCTTTTCAACCTTTTCTATCATACATACCGCATTGACCGTATGTATTCCAAAGAAAATCCAAAGCATTTCCGTTTTCCTGTTTCTGGCTTTTATCCTGGCCAGTGAGTAATGTTGTTTCTGTGTTCCAAAGCTTCCTTCCAGGCGGGTGGCTCTTTCACGGCCGAGTTCCGACCGTAAGATCTTACGAAGCGGCTCGTCTTTGGCAGCTCTGCCCTTACGCTTAAAGGAAGTACTGATGTGATATCTTGTACAAAATTTCCGGTTGGCATTATTGGCATAGATTGAATCCGCTGCCAGCGCCTTCACTCTAACCCCGGTCAGTTGTTGTTGCAGACGAATACAGTCCTTCAAACGTATTCCTTCGTTGAAAGCCTTAAAGGAGATATGTTCTATGAAGGAGATCCCATCTATCTGTATATTGTTGACTTTGGCGCCGAATTCAACGGATTTGGTTTCCTTGCCTCTGATAATGGGACGAAGGTAATGACGGTCGATACTTACAATACGGTCGGACACTTTTTTACCTGCAAATAAATACTTTCCTTGCTCAAGGACCCTCTGTATGACCGAGAAACGTCTTTGGTAATCGGAGGATAGTGTAAGCCTGTCCCTGTAGGAGGAATGAAGCAGCTTCAGCTGCTCAAGTAACTTTTCCAACAACTGAAGTAACCTGCGTTTAATCATACGGGTCTGTGATTTCCTGCGTTTACGAAGTTTGCTATAAGCAAGGTAGGCGCGGCTTACATCAAGATACTTGTTACGGGGACGTTGTATGTGCAATGTACGGCAATGTTTGCACAGATGACGGTGAAGCCATACAATACCTTCCCATAAAAGTTTGACATCGGTAGGAAAGCGCAGATGACTTTCATAACAGGTGGCATCGGTCATACAGACATGAAGGTTTTCAAGGTAAGGTTTCCAGTGCCCAGCCAGAATAAGCTGGAGGGACTCAATATCAAGGCGATCTGCTAGTTCCTGACGAATTGCACTGACGATTTTTGAATTGGTCAGTGGATGAAGAGGATCAATCTGAACACCACAGAATATCTGGTAATGAATATTACCGTTTAAATGTTCGATCAGTTGTGAATCGGAGAAGTTGGTATAGGACTTCAAGACCATCAAGGCTATTTTACCTTCGGGAGAAAAATAACTTTTACGCCCCAAAGCGGAAGACTTCAAATGCATTTGGCGGGCCAGTGCCGAGAAAGGAAACAGAGAATGGAGCCGACCTAATTCACTCGTTGCAAAACTTTGACGATATTTTTTTAGCATATCGAACTCGGTAAAACCTAAACTCGGTTCGATTTCTGAAATTTTTTGTATCTTTACCATGTGTTTTTATTGTTAATTACCCCCGTTTTGGCCGTCAAACCGTTTTTTGGGGGGAGTGCTTAAAGATACAAAAAAGGCAACTAATTCGCAATGAAGTAGTTGCCTTTAATTTTATTATTTTAGGAATATCCCTAATTACATCGAGTTTTTATCGGGAGCTAAAATAGTATTAGTCTTAAAGTAATTCATTCGAAGAATAATATCCGACAGTCTCCAACATTCTTCCCGATGTCTCTTCACCGAATCCGAGACATTCACTCCTCCTGCGGAAATTCCTGTTCTATAAGTTGCAAAATCGCTTATTTCATCACTAAAGACACTTTCACCCAAACCAGTAAATGAATAATCAGTACACCCCATCAGGTCTAATAAGGAAGGATATATATCCACTTGCCCAATAACTTTATCAGTATGTTCCGAAGAAAGTGGAGAATTCAGAATAATAAAAGGAACAAAACAATCCTCTCCTTTCAACTCTTCACGGTCCTCATACTCATTAAAAGGAAGAGCATCATGATCACCCGTTATCACAATAACACTATTATCATATATTCCCTCTTCTTTTAACTGTGTCACAAACTTCCATATACACTGATCAACATACTGCAATATCACCATATAATTCCTTACATCCTCATTCTTTATTTCTATACTATCAAGAAGAGTTTTCATATGTGGTGGTCTAATCCATGGATCATGAGAAGACATAGTAACAATCTGTGCATAAAACGGTTGCGGAAGTTTTAGTAAGAGAGGAAGTGCCTTTGCGAATAACTGTTCATCAGCTTCTTCAAATCTCTCCGAATCTCTAAGTCGGTCATATAAACATTCAAACTGATAAGCTCGAGACATCGCTTCTTGATTCCAATAGTTTTTATCATCCCACAGAAAAGAAGCAGTTGTATACCCTTTTTCCTTCAAAGCAGCAGGAAGAGAAGGAAAGGTATTAGCGGCATAACAAGCTGATACAGCTCCAGTAGCCAAAGGCAATATTCCTGTATTAATAATCAATTGTGCATCACTAGATCTACCATCTTTTACCTGAGGCATTTCTTTTGAAAAGTAAATTGTCTTATCTTGCTTTAACAATTGATTGATATGGGGAGTAATTTCAATACCATCAATATTCATTCCAATCGGCCAAGAATGCAAAGACTCTACCAATATCAAAATCAAGTTCTTACCACCCTCAACCTTTTTCTTTGCACAATTACTACCATTTTCTATACTACACATAAAATTTTTCGCATACTGCTCTTCCTTTTCAGAAATACCTTGAAAGATTCCAATCTGATAGATCCAATAATGAACGATACCAAATTCCTTAAAAGCTCGTACGGGCTCTATAGTATAAAGTCCATTTAACGTTGCATAACCAGGAGTAGGATTTCTCTTACAAGCATAATATACAACAATACCACCAAACAACAACAAACAAAGAAGTGCAATTTTGATTCTTGACAAAAAGAAACATTTTAATTTTCTATATACACAACAATAATATATACACCCAAAAACAGAAGGAAGGACGACCAATATATCCCTAAATTTAATGAGTCGGAAAACACTAAGCGATAATCCATCCAAATTATAAACCATCAAATAAGATGACAGAGGCATTATTGTAGAATAAACACGATAATACCAGATTATAGATAGAAAATACACATTGACCAACAATAAATAAGGAAAAACTAGAATTTTCTTTCGCATAAATAACAAAGGAAAAGCTATCAACATTGCATCTCCCCATCTTCGAAATAGTGCGTAATCTTTGATATAATGTATCTGAATATTATGGAACATTTCTCCCATACTCAAATAAAGTAACATTGTCAATATCAAATAGATAATAGCTCTATCATACAAAAGAAACATTAAATTCTTTTTTGGAATATTATTCATTATCGCCCGATTTATAATATCAACCTATATCATAACAAAACTTTTACTAAGATAATAGCTCTTCTATAAAAACAAAAATAACCAAAACAGTTTATAACCTGCCCCTCATTCCCCCATTATTAATGCTTTAATATTCTTCTCAAAAATTTCCATTGTAAAATTATCATCATATATTTTTCTAGCAGCCTTACCCAACATCGGCAGTTTATCCTTATATAATACCATTCTTTCTATAACTTCGGCCAGTGCTAAAGGATCACCAGCAGGAACCTTATACCCATTTTTTCCATTTTCAATGAAACTTGCCGTACCTGTATTCTCACTCACAATCACTCCTTTTTCCAAAGCCATTGCTTCAGTACAAACAATAGGCATAGGATCATCTAATGAAGGAGATAACGCTATATCCACATTAGTAAACAATTGCAATAGCTGCTCATGTTCCAGTTCGCCAATATACTTCACACAAGAATAATGACAATGTTTGACTGCCCTTTCAACTTTCTTCTCTATCGCAGCCCCCACAATATATATATCTATCTGTTCACGAACCTTCTTGGACAACATATCCAAAGCCTGCAATAGAATAAGCTGTCCCTTCCTGTCAGAAAGTGTTCCTGGCAACAAAAGCTTAATCTTATTATCCAAAGTTTTATTCGCCAATTTGATTTCAATATCAGGTATGCCATATAATAAAACACCTAGTTTATTTTTGTCTAGAATATAAGGATCTGCAAATGACTTAGAATACTCTCCCACAGCATAAACTTTATCAAACAAAGAGAATAATACTGACAGATCCTTAAATCTCGTCCACCCAGCATAAGAATAGCGCCCTTCATGTAACCAACAGATTTTCCTTGCCTTTATTTCTGAGAAGTGCTCAATAAGCCATACAGTTTCCAATGTATTAAAGACAACAACATCAAAGTTTGACAAAAAACCAGAAAGGGACCAATGTCTCAAATTATAATTCATTAATAAAAATGGCTCTACTAACAACTTGATACCCAATTCAGAAATTTCCTTTTCCATAGGTCCGTGTTTCAAAGATAGAATCACTGGTGTTGCTCCTATTTTTTTTAGCATTATAGCCATATTCAACAAAGCGCGTGGAGCTCCTGTCAAAGATAATTCATGACTTATAAGCAAAACAGTTTTAGTCTTTTCTCTCCATTTCCCGACCATCTCAATATCTGTTTCTTGAATTTCCAGAAGTTCTTCCGTTCCCACAGGAAATACTTTCAGCCTTTGTTTCTTTCCATAGCGTTCATAATGAATCAAAGGATTAACATTATTCAACCATACATCCACATAATTGCTTAAATAAGCATTATTATTAAAATAAGGCGACGGATTACACCCTTTTTTCCAGCCCACTAATAAATAATGCATTGTTGGATCAGCTCCATCTAGCAAATCAGCATACTTCTCACTATAATAAGAAAGTTCAAACAGGTGTGATTCTTTTAATATTTTTACATTTTTCAAAATTCGCCGCGAAATTTTAAAACCATTCAAACGATCACTCATGTAAATAAACCAATCACGTTCAGCAGTATACTTTTCTGCATTATTTATATTATTAAACGAGCTATGCTGCCTCCAATACGTAAGTTTGTCCGTCGTATAAAACAGAAGCTCATTTTTTAGTATCTGCCTATATAGCCAAAAATCAATCCAAGCGGGAATCGGTGTATTATAATCTAAATTTTGGAAAACGTCCTTTCTAATCATGACAGCAGAAAATGTAGGAATATAATTCATTCCTTTATGCCCGTTAATATCCAGATTATTTCCTCCTATAGATAAAAAGGCATCTAAATCCTCCACATATTTTTTGCGAGCATTCACCATCTTTTCTTCACCAAACAGTTCTACGTTATTAGATATAATCTTTACTTCTTGATAACGATTGATTATATCTACTTTCTTCGATAAATGCTGAGAGTCCCAAAAGTCATCACTTTCACAAAATGCAACAAATTCTCCCTGAGATTTTATTACCCCCAAACGTACCGTTTCAGGTAGTCCCCTATTTGCATTTCCTGGATGTCTATAAAGCTTAATATTATCATTTTTAGATAAATATCGATTGATAATATCCATAGAATTATCTGTCGAGCCATCATCAACAATTACAATCTCATAATTAGTATACGTCTGCGACAGTATAGAGTCAAGAGTTTGAGGTAGCAAATCCGCATAGTTGTAACTTGCCACAATTACACTAACCAAAGGTCTATTATTTGTTTTTTTAGCTTTCTCAATTCCAACCTGACCTACATTAAAACACAACCGTCCTCTTTTCTTTCCATGGAATAAATAATGTTCAAGAGGATTCATATTCCTGTCTTGTACATCTGGATATGCATACAGATATTTATTTGTAGAGAACTTCTCTGACGGATTTTTACCTTCGCGCCATCCTTTTTCCAAATAATGTTTAACAGGATTAACTTTACCTATTTCTGGATATTGACTTAAATACCACTTTTTATCAAAAAGACTAGAATTAGATATACCATAGTACATCATTCTATTAACAAAAGACTTTTTTATTTCTCGAAATATTTTCATATATAGTTTAGGAATAAAATTATTTTTTCTTACAAGCTCTGCATATCATTCAATTTTTTATAATATCCGTTTAGAGCTATGAGTTCTGCATGCTTTCCCCGTTCCACAATTTCTCCTTCATAAAGCACGCATATTTCATCTGCGTTCTTAATAGTACTAAGACGATGAGCAATAGCAATAGTTGTACGTGATTTCATTAAACGCTCCAAAGCTTCTTGAACTAAACGTTCTGATTCAGTATCCAATGCAGAAGTTGCTTCGTCAAGAATTAATATCGGAGGATTTTTCAAGATCGCACGAGCTATACTGACACGCTGGCGTTGACCACCAGATAAACGACCGCCACGATCACCAATCATTGTATCATATCCCTTCTCTGTCTCCATGATGAAGTCGTGAGCGTTAGCAATTTTCGCAGCCTCAATAACCTGATCCATAGTAGCATTCTCCACCCCAAATGTAATATTGTTATAAAAAGAGTCATTGAAAAGAATTGCTTCTTGGTTCACATTTCCAATTAACGAACGCAAACTATGTATAGACACAGCATTTACATTTTTCCCATCAATCAGCAATTCACCTTCCTCTACATTGTGATAACGAGGTATTAAATCAACCAATGTTGATTTTCCAGATCCTGATTGTCCCACCAAAGCTATAGTTTTACCTTTCGCTACTTCTAAGTTTATATGCTTCAATACAGGTCTACCCTCAACATAACTAAAGCTAACATTCTTAAAACTCAACTTATCCTCAAAGCTATCCAAAGGTAAAGGATTAACAGGATCTTTTATATGGCTCTCAGCTTTGAGTATCATATCAATACGATCCATACTAGCAAGTCCCAAAGGTATATTGTAAAAAGCCTTAGAAAACTCTTTTAGAGGATTGATTATACTATAAAGGATGACTAAATAAAAAATAAAAGTTGCAGCATCCATAGGAGCATAAGAACTATTCAAGATCAATGCACCACCAAACCATAACACAATGATAATTACACACGTTCCCAAAAACTCACTCATAGGATGAGCCGAACTTTGACGTATCACCATTTCATTCATCGCATCTCTAAAATCATTATTAGTTTTAGTAAAACGAGCCAACATTTTACTTTCAGCGATAAAAGCTTTTATAACTCGCAGACCTCCCAATGTTTCATCCAATTGAGACATAATATCACCCCACTGCGACTGAGCTGTAGCCGATTGTCGCTTCAGTTTACGACTGACAACTCCCATAACCCATCCTGCTAAAGGTAAAATGACAATTACAAATAAAGTCATTTGCCAACTCACCGAAAACAAAGTAATGAAACATACGACTAACGCTATAGGATTACGAATAAGCATATCAATAGAGCTCGTCAAAGAATTCTCAACAGCTGTAACATCAGCACTCATACGAGCAATAATATCTCCTTTCCGTTCTTCCGAGAAGAAACTAAGAGGTAAATTCAACACCTTCGCATATACCTGAATACGAATATCACGTACAATACCAGTACGAAGCGGAACCATTATAGCAGAAGATGCAAAATAGCCAACTGTTTTCAAAAGAGTCGCCAATATTAATATACATCCCATAACAATGAGTACAACGAATGCACCATGTGATTCTACTGTTTGGTTTATCCAATAGGAAGCATTGTTCATCAATACATCCTTGTTTAAATGTGCCAAATCCATCGGCTGATATTCATAAACCTTTGTGTCAATCTTGAATAATATATTCAAAATAGGGATTATAGCTAAAAAAGAAAACACATTAAGCCATTGAGACAAGAAGTTCAATATCAAAGAACCCACAAGATACTTGCGATACGGTTCAATATATCGCTTCATTAAAGTAAAGAACTGTTTCAGCATAAATTTAGTTATTATATATAAAATGCAAAATTAACCATTTCTAATTACTCAGCAAAAAAAGAATGACACAAAAAACAAACCATTGACAGTTATACTGAATATAAGGCTATCTATTTGCAATATTTAATTTTCATAATAGGAATAATACCCAATAGTTTATATTCCCATTTTCCGTTAAAACATGTAACATTCAAGATATTGAATGCTCCGAACAAATAGTAGCTATAAATATTCTTCTGAAACGATATTTGGAAAACTGGAATAAAGCCAAACAGATAGTACTTCTTTTTCTCCGGCTGCTTTCCACCAAGCGGATTACGTCTTTTTAGTTCCGCATATATATAGTCGCGTCCAAACTCTTCTGGCACTTTATGAACAAGCATCAGCTGTTCTTTATACGTTTGCTCAGTAATAAAATTCAGTTGCCAAAGTTGAAAACAATCCTCCTCGCTTAAACCAATATGACAACCTATATGATGAAAGAAAGAAGTAGAATGATCCTTACGAGACTGAGCATCATAGTGAAAAGAATATCCACCATATCTATATGTTACAAAACAGTGTGGAACATATTGGTGTTTATACCCCTGAGCATAAAGACGAATCATCAGATCCGAGTCTGCAGAAACACGATAAGACAAATCGAAGCCACCCATATCTCTTAAAACTTTCGTTTTAACCAACATGGTCTGATGGCAATAATGCTCTCCAACAAGCAACTTTGACAAATCTCCTTTCCACTGAAATTTTCTACCCGACTTCTTAAGAACACGAGCATCCGCATAGGAATAATCAGCTTCATTCTCTTCCAACAACTTAACACTAATTGCGATTCCTTCTGGATTGTGAAAAAAATCATCTGAATTTAGAATACTAACATACTTACCGTTAGCCTTTAAAATTCCTTTATTCATCGCATCATATATGCCTGTATCTGGTTCAGAAAACAGTTTTATCCAACCTAGACTCTCATATTTTTTAAGTAACGGTAAAGTGCCATCATCAGATGCCCCATCAATAACGATATGCTCAATATTCGAATAACGTTGATTATGTACACTCTCCAAACATTGAATAATAAATTTCTCCCTCTTACCTTTAATTAAATTATAAGTTACAGTAATCACTGTGACCAAGGGGATACTACTTCCATTTTTCTGTTCCACAAATTTACGCATATCTCATATATTTTATAATGGCGGAAATACTATTCTTCAAATGCTTCCATGAGAAAGGACGCCATAAGAACATTTTAAGAACTTTTCTTTTAAGTAAAATATCACAACTAGACCTTAATATCCGTTTTAAAAAATCATAAGATGCCAATTCTTCGCATTTACGAATCTTTTTGTCTGAAATATTAAGGTCGGAAGTTTTCATCGGCAATAGATGTTTCCATTTCTCATGTAAACGCAAAGTTGTGGAGAACCAACTTGCATCACTAAAGTTTCCCTGCGAAAAATGTTCGATCAACATTTGATTAGAGCAACACACATAATTCTTATAATTTGCAGACGCTATCTGCAATGAGAAGTCAATATCATAACAATGAAATCCGGTTAATAAATTTTCATCAAATGGATATTTTTTCCAAATTTCCGTTCTCACAAAGAATCCCAAACCATCTAATGTTATGACCTCTTGAAAAGGCTGGTTCAGATCAGCATTCTCTACCAAAAACAGAGTCTTTCCTTCTTTTATTCTCTGATAGAAATAGCTAATTTTACTCATATCACAATACTGATACCAACCACTACAACACGAAAATCTAGCTTTGTCCCCGACAAAACCCACAACCCCACAATCCGGTTCTGCCAATTTAGAAATTATAAGCTCTCCCCACTTATCAGACAGTAGCCTAATATCTTCATGCACAAAAAACAAATATGGATACTTTGCTTGCTGTGCTCCATAATTATACACTTTTGCTATAGGCCAATGTTTTTCACGATTATCAATTGCAATAATTTCATATTCCACGCCTATGGTTTGTGCTATATTTTGTTGCAAATCTTTTAAAAGATGAGGAGAAACAGAACAAATAATAATTGATACCATATCTTTAATACTTTTCTATCAAACGAGACCAAAACGGATAATACTCTTCATGATACCAAGCATGACAGCCGAAAGGCAGTCGCCGTTTATTATAATCAAATGCCCATTCTGCACCTACTTCCATTGAGAATTGCAGTGCTTTATCATAACGGGGAGTCCTCAAACGATATTGTTTCTCCCTAATTTCAACAAAAAGCAAAACATCCTCCGGATAAAAAGGCTTTGCATCGTCCAGCCATTGAGTTATTTTATCTTTATATTTATGAGTAATCGCTATCATCTTGGTTATATTCCTTAATGAAAAGCCACCATTTCCCACTTCGTATGTAAAATATTTCCATCGCCTCAACTTTGGACTATTTATCAACCTATAAAAGAAACGCTTTAGCAAAAGATATTTACTATTCCCTATCTTACCTTCCATTTGTTCTGGCAACCACGGAGCACCGATATAATCATATCCTTGTCTCGCCCAATCCAATAGCTCATCGCGAAATACATATGCATCTAACTGAAAAATAAGCATATACTGATAGTTGGCAAATCTCTGATAAAAGTCCTCCTTGAGAACCAACTTGTTATATGCCCTCAAATCAGAGAAGCAATCGTCTGAAAAGTTTTCAACTTTCAGCAACGAATACCGTGACAACAACTCATTTATATCCAAACTTACCGGTTTAACTACTACAAGGGAATAATCAGCCAAGACCTTTACACATTGATTTAGCGACATTTCCTCATATTTCGTCAAAGTAGTTTTATAAACAGGAATAACTACAACTATATCCTTTTTTTCCATCATTTCAATGTATTTCAACAGTCCATTCACACTGATTCAATTGCCTTTTTTAATCGTTCCATTATCACACTCCACGAATAATATGTTTCCACATATACCTTCCCCTTTCTCCCCATCTCCATACGAAGTTCGCTTGAGGTCTCCAAACTTGCCAATTTAGATATAAAATCATTCTTATTCCAATAGGCAAGAGCCGCCTTTCCACTCTTACTACAATGCTCTTTTAAAACTTCGCATTTTCCATTCACCAACATCGGCTTACCAAGATACATTCCTTCTAAAAGAATTAACGACAAGCTTTCAAATTTTGAAGGATTTACCATAATCTTTGCATGACGAATGATTGCATATTTCTCATTTTCGCTAACAAACCCTGTATAAATCAAGTCTGAATGTGAAACAGGTGCTGAAAATAATCCACCTACTAATACAAATTTAAGTTTAGAGCTCGTGTATTTAGCTTTATAACGAAGGAAATATTGAACAATATGGTTCAATTTGCCTTTATCTATCCTACCAACATAAAGCAAATATTCTTCGGGTAAATTATACTTTTTCTTAACATCAACCCAATCAGCATCTGCAACTGCGTTAATGCCAACACTTATAATTCCATGAGGGGACATTCTCCTACCAAAGATATTTTCTGCAAGGCGTTGTTCTGAAACTGTATTAAAGCCAATATAAGCCACACTCGTAAATACTTCAGTATAGATAGCTCGAAATGTAGAACTTTCATAATGCATAGTAGGAATCAGAATCGTTTTATCCGGAGCACACAATGACGTATAATAAGCAAGAGGATAAGATATATTTATCGGAATAATCGCTTTATACTCATTTTTATACTTTTGTATATGAGCTATCAAACGAGGGGAATAAAACATATAACTTTGCATCACTCGTTGCTCCATCTCATTCACTTGTCGCCAGATAGGATATACATCAGCTATAAAATGCAAAACATTCAATTGATAAAGTATCTTTCTAAGTTTTCGGATCCATTTGGACTTACGTACATAAAAACGATGTAACTCCGAGTGAACTGGTTCCGCCATAAATCGCCTCACAAGCACTCCATTTATCCATTCATCTCCAGCAGGTGCATCATTATCCCCTTTGACGTAATTCTGCACACATGTCGACAATACTTCAACATCATAGTTCACAACAAGTCGTTCTGCCAGCATTTTACAGTGCTGTTCAACGCCCCCATTTACTTTTTCTCCATATCCTGTGACAACAAATACGACTTTCGCCTTCATGACAGCTTAGTACTTTGCTTATCTTTCACTATTCCATTTTCACACCATACTGTTTTTTCCTCGATAACCTTTTTCAGAACTTGTTCATGATATTCTAAATTTTCTCTAGAAGCAAAATTATGATAAAGGTGAAATTGCACCCCTCCCATCTTCAATTGTTTCTTTTGAATGCCAGCATGAATCAACCGATAAGAAATTTCCACATCTTCCTGTCCCCACATTTCCAAAGATTCATTGTAGCCGTTTACACGAAATAAATCTTCTTTCCAAAATGCCATATTACAACCTCTTATCCGCAACATAGTATGTTTTGCATACCGATTAGACAAATAACGTCGAAGTATTCGAGAACGAAAAGCATTTAACACAAACCTAAGATTCTGTTTTAGAAGGGCCGGATATTTTTCAATTCCTTTTAAAAGACGAGTCGTAGACATCTTTCCCAAGAGCACACGACTACCACAAACAAAATATCCTTTCTCGGCCAACTCTAAATGGTCCGCAATAAAATGCCTGTCTAAGATTATATCTCCATCAATCTGGATAATATAATCCCCCTTCGCCTTTTCTATAGAACGATTACGAATCGCTGAAAGACGAAAGCCCTTATCCTCATGCCACACATGCACAATAGGAATATCTGTTTTTGCGCGCATTTCATCAATCAACTGTCGTGTGTCCTCACGCGAGCCATCGTCTGCAATCAGGATCTCAGCAGGTTTCACTGTTTGCGCAAAAGCACTATAAAGACAAAGAGACAGGGCCTCTTTCCAATTATATGTGGATATTAATAATGAGACTAACATTTCAATAAGATTTAAATTCTACTTTCATTACTTTTTCTCATCTTCCGGCCAGTTATAATCCAACTCAGCCTCCCGTTGCAGCGCAGCCGCAATAATCTCATTTGTACTCTCTATAATTCTCTTCTTAATACCCGTCGTACTAACACCGGGAGTATACGGAAAATATACCACTCTCTTCCCGGGTTGCTGCTTTATCCATTCCAATCCTTCCAAATATTTGTCTTTCCAATCATCTCCTATAGTTACAATATCAATATTTTCTCTCTCTAATTGAGCTATCTCTGTCAATTTCACCTGCTTCACCACTTTCGTCACGCATTTGATAGACGAAACAATCCGTATACGTTGCTCAAAAGGAATAATCGGCGGCATTCCTTTATAGTGCTGTATCAGTTCATCCGTACTTACCCCTACTATCAATTCATCACCCAATAAGGCTGACTTCTCCAAAATATTCAAATGACCAATATGGAACAAGTCAAAACTGCCGGATGTAAATACTCTAACTTTCTTTTCTTTCATAACTATATAGATTTATCGGTTTTCTATTTCTTTAATTCTCCTTGCCAAATCATCCAGATCTTTATTAGTCTGAACACCCAGATGGGACACACGGAAATAGTTCGGAGTTCCTCCAGGCATAATAAAAATCTCCTGTTTCAGCAATTCCTTAAAAAGAATATCACCATTTTTCCGAACAAAGAAACCTGTTATGCAATTTGAAGGTACTTCGGCCGGTACTTCCCAATTATTTTGTTTACATAGTTCACGGAAATAAAGGGCTTTCGCCCGTACGGATGCAATGATATTGTCCACACCTATCTTCATATCACTCTGCAAACGTGCATGTAGCTGGAGGAATAAGGTAGTAGCAGGACTATAAGGAGTTTGACCGCGTTCTAAATTCTTCAGATTCTCTTCAAAATCAAAATAATAAGATTTATGCGAAAAAACTTTCTGAAGCACTCGGGGAGAAAGAAACAAGAATGACAATCCCGGAGCTATATTCAAACCTTTTTGACTACTTGTGATACAGATATCAATGCTCCAGCCAGACATATCCAAGGTATCAGATAAGAAAGAGCTGATGGCATCTACCACCAAAGATACCTCATACTTCTTACAGATAGCAGAAATCTTCTCCATATCATAAAGTTGTCCGGTAGAGGTCTCGTGATGTTGACATAAAAAGACATCAGGACGAGAAGTACGTACCCGCTCTTCCAGTTGCGCATAGTCTATGTCACGAGCAAAAGGAACCTCAAATATTTCGTTCGGACAGTGATAATAATCACAAAGATTCTTCCAACGGTGTCCGAACGATCCGCCTACCAGAATAAAAGCTTTCTCACATTGAGAGACATAATTAGTCACCACAGCATCCATCGCTCCTGTTCCTGAGGCCGTATAGAATATCACACGTCCCTCCGGACAGTTTATCAAATCCAATAACATTCTCTCCGAGTCTTTCACAAGCTCAGAGAATTGCGCTGTGCGCATATAAGGAAAAGGCTTCCCTCCTATTTGGAGGATCGAGTCTTCTATATTTCCTGGAAAAACATATGACTTCATATTTCGCTCAATTAAAATTCAACATTTATTCTCTCACCTCTTCTTTATTCTCCCAAATTTCTTTATGCTTGTATACTTCCGCCACAAGTTAAGCTTACGCTTTTCGGGTACTCCATGACGATGAATATAATCGGCTACTGCATCCAGCATTCGCCTGCAAACTTTCCCATCCAAATAAGGATCGTAATTATCTACAATCCAACGACGTTTGGCGATGTCTTCTTCATCATATTGTGCTCTTTCAAACGCTTCCATCAACTGAGTGACATCGGTTATATCAGTCCAATAAATATCTTTTGCAATAGTACGATAGGTAATGACCGGTCGTCCTAGAAGAAGAAATTCATAAACGGTGGAAGAGGTGTCACTTATCATCACATCTGACATCAACTGATACTTCGTGACGTTAAAACCATCTACCCATACAATATGTTCTTCTTGTTCAGCTAGTTGCTTGTATTCATCAATCCATTCCTTCCGTGTCAACGGATGAAATTTCAGAAGCAATACAATATCCCTCATCTTTACTAAATGCAACAAAGCTTCTTTTAATGCAGGAAGAGATGTTAAAGATGGTGAAAACGTCGGTGCATACAACACTATCTGCTTTTTACCATGCTCTCTCAATAGCTTCTCCCGTTCCTGATCAAAATCATGCCAATGGGTTTTAATCCAATCCTGTTTGGGCCATCCTGTCTCCACCACTTCAAAATCACCATACTTTACCGCCAGTTCTTTAAACTTCTTAGTAAAGAAAGGACCTTGCGTAAAATAGGTATCAAAATACCGGCGGATCACCCAATGATCTTTCTTCTCTGCAGCATATCCGTGAAACACCTGCACCTTCACTCCAGGCAAATAATATGGAACAATATTGCCCGGAACAAATATTGCTTCTGGAGAGAAATCATAAACTTCCTGTATAGAATGCGTATAGGTAACTTCTTTCTGCAAAGGAAATACCGGAATCTTCGGAAGATGAATATACCACAGCAGTTGGTTATCTTCTGATTTCAATGCTTCCTGATAAATGGGATACAATATATCAATAGCATATTTGTTTTCACAAAACAGAACAATACGCATAATTCTATAGTTCCAATTTATATTTTACCATGTGTTTCTTCGCAAAATAAGTCCAGAATTTCTTCCGACATGCCAAAACACGTTCCACACAATGAGCTTCGTCAGCATGACGGGCTTTCGCATATTCTTTGGCAAGCATTTCGAAAAAAGCTTTCTGTCCCCACAACCGGGCAAAATTAGCGCAACCCATATCGACACTGATCTCTCCAAAAGTCATTCTATTAATATCGACCAACATAAAATGGTATTCTCCGTCGATCTGATCAAACAGGATGTTGCCCGGTGAGTAATCGCGATGCATAATACCCGCCTGATGTAAATTGGCCGTGTATTGTGCAAATGCTATAATGAGATCTTTACAACGTTCGGCGTCTGCATTTCCAAATTCATAGAAATTCCGTTGATAGGGTGACTGCATACTAATAAAGTAAGAGTAATTTATCAACCCGCATTTCCGTTCTTCAATATAAGCAATTGGAGCCGGTGTTTCAACACCTTTCTGAAGCAGCATTTGAGGATATTCAAAAGCACGTTTCCCCTTTGGAGTACGAAAAAAAGAATAGACGATACGGTTAGCCAAAGCCGGAATTCCATAGCGTTTCACATTTATCTCTATCCCGTCGACTTCCATCACTTTTATCAGGTTCCTTCCGGAGTAGATGATCCGTCCTTCCCGTTCAAAAGTATCAGGAACACTCTCTATAAACTTGCGCAAATGCTCGTATGTAGGATTCACTACTATTTTCATACCTCATCTTTTATTTTTTATCTCCTGTTCTACCGTGAGCAAAGTAATCACAACTTATAATTAAATCTGAAACTCTCCATGCATCCTTTGCATGTTGAATCTCTGCCGTAGAAACACCGACTGTATCACCTATGATCTCCATTTGGGGAGAAATAGCAAAAGCTTTCTTCCCCGAAGACAGTATACTCTCTCCCAACCCTCTCCATGGATAATCATCTGCCCCAAGCAAATCCAATAAAGTAGGATACAAATCGACTTGTCCCATGACTTTTTCGTAACGTAAATGTACTGGGGAATTTAATACAATCAGTGGTGTGAAACGCTCAGGGGATATAATATCTTTTCCTAAAGCATGTTCATAAAGCGGTTTTCTTGTCAAACCAAATCCTTCATGATCACCGGTTATTACAATCATCGTGTTCTCAAATTTCTTCTGAGAACGCAAAAAAGTTATAAATTGACCTATTGCATAATCTGTATAGTTGGCCACAACCATATAATTCCTTAATCGTTCCGGCAGCTTATCCGAAAAACTTATCCGTTTGCTTTCTTCCGGAATAATAAACGGGGAATGGCCTGAGTAGGTAACACACTGCACCAACGTGTGCCCATCGGTCGGGAACAATTCTTCCGTAGCTAGCTTTTCTCCGCACTGCCTAAGAAAAGAGACATCTCCCAAACGATGACGTGGTCCCGTCTTTTCATCCAGTACAAAATAGGGTTTGTCCAAAAGTTTATCGTAACCAAAGTCTTGTGCAACAATGGCGACATTCCATACAACTTTCTTATCTACCGTCATGCAGCAGGTTCCACCTCCTTCATATTTTTCCTTAAAAGCTTTATCTATACTATAATAAGTATGATGAGGAAAGCGAGCACTATAAGCACCATAGTTTATGGGTAGAAGACCGGTATGCAACAGTAATTGCCCATCAATGGAACGACTTCCTTTGACCTGTGTCTGGACGTAAGGAGCATATAATACATTCTCTTCTTTCAGCATGCGGTTCAGATTAGGAGTGATTTCTTTTCCTTCCACATTCTTCTCAAGCACCCAACTCTCAAAAGATTCCGCCAAGATAATAATACAATTATCACGTGCTTCTATCTGAAAGGGAAGAGCCTGCCGTCGGGGATGTTTACTCAACCAATCTTCAATTTCTTTCTTTATCTGTGGGGTATACTCTATTTTATCTTGTACATGTTCATAATAAAGAGAACCAAAAATAGTGTATATGGGAGTCCCACATGTCTGATAATCAGTCAAAAGTGCTTCATAAGTTTTTTTGTACCCGCCATAATAAGCTATAATTCCGCCAAGTGTCAACAATGGAATACAGATACATCCCGCCAACAGTCTCAAGCTTTTTCTTCTCTGTTCCTTAAGAGCAATCTTTAGGTTTTGTTTGCGGGTTAAGACAAGGAACAGCACCGTCAATAGTGGAAAACCCAAATCTGACCAACGCAGAGAATCAAAAACACTTGCAGTAAAATCGGAAAGATTGCCGGCAAGGAAATAGCTGTCCCAAGGAATAGAAGTATAATATGTACGAAAATACATCAGATTAACAATTAACAGAAGGTCAATCAATGTACCGACTATAATCAGATACCATCTGGAGCGTATATAAAGAAACGGAACTGCCAACAGGGAAGCCAGCAGAAACTTCGTCAAGTAGGTTTGCGGAAAAGAAAATGATGAGAATGTGGTATTCAGGCTCCAGTCCAAGTCAAACAATATGAACTTAAAGAAAAGACAACCAATGAACAACCATAAAATTTTACGCGATTGCATATGTTTTATCATTTATAGTGCAACATTTATGACAGACTGGCAAAAAGCTTATCGAAATAAGATACATAAGCTTCTACGCTAAACTCATTAATAATACGCTCACGGGATACCTTAGCCAGTTTTTGCAATTTTGTACGATCATTCATCAATGAACGCATGGCTTCAGCTATTTTCTCTGCAGAACCCGAAGGAACCAAGATACCTGATTCATTGTCTACTATTAAATCGCGAGCACCGGGTATATCAGTGACAATGCACGGTACTCCGCATGCCATTGCTTCTCGGACAACACGAGGAGAGGCGTCACGCAGAGCAGGTAGGATAAATAAATCCTGTTTAGGCAGAAAAGAAATCGCATCTTCGCGATTCCATAAGAAATGAATACGTTCTGCTCCCACCCCTTGCTGCGCCAGCTCGTAATCACTATTATCATAATCACCGATAACAACAAGATGGGCCTCCGGAGCATTTAATATCTGAAAAGCTTTTATCAGATAAGTGAGTCCTTTAAACGGACGACCTTTGGTTGTACCGATATAGATGCATTTAAAAGCATTATCGGGCACTCCTTCCGCCTGCTTAGGATTCGCACAGGCATCAGCTACCCAGTCTATATCAAACGGCTTCACGCTGACAGACAGTTTATCCTTATCAATGTACCTCGTAAGGTATTCTTGTATATCCGCAGTCTCACATACGATATGGTCAACACGAGGATTTAATATTCCCATATAATAGGTAGGATCAAGTTTTTTCACCTTAGCCTGAGTACCCCGATAACCTACATTCTTGACGGAAGTGCCTATCGTCGCAATCAAAGCATTGGATAGTCCGGATGTGCTCGGTGAGAAAATCAAATCTATATCATATTGCTTTACATATCTGCGAAGCGTCTTGATGACTTTCCAGGAAAATTTAGATGTAATAGGAGAAATTGGCAAAGGAATGCATTTTCCCTCTACTTTTGCAGCTTCAGAAGCGGAAGGAACCGTTAAATAAATTGTATAAGACTCATTCTTTGACAATTCACCCAACATCTTATAAGTTGCCACATCCACCGCCTTGTGAGTTACCAATATATTCATACATTATCAATTAATATAAATAATCGTGTCTAGCCTCGTGCAAGCATTACAAAAGAAACACACCGCAAAGATAACTAAATCTTATTACATTCCGGCTGAAATAATCTCATTTTATTTCCGGAGATAATTTGGCATAAGCTTTCCGAATGGCTTCTTTGCAATAATATCCTTGAGAAATACGCTCATTCACTTTAGCAACATTCATTCTCAAAGCATTATAAGACTCTTTTGTCATCTGAGTGATGATAGCGTCCAGATCTAATAAAGAAGAGACACAAATACCGATACCATTTTCCTCTACAAATGAAGCCAAAGCTGCTTTTTTCCAAATGATAACGGGAAGTCCGCACCGAATATAGAGAGATAATTTATGTGGAGCATTATACTGAAGATATTCTCCTTCCGGACCGACACCCCCCTCTAGGGAGGAACCATACCACACCAATCCGTATTCCCCTTCGGCTGTGGCAATAAGATCATCCGACCGAGTATATCCCTTATGATCTACTTGCCCCTCAAACTTATCGGGTTCAAAGCCATTGCCATAAAGTACCATATCGAACGAACGTGGAGAACGTCCCAATTTATATAAAAAATCACTATGAAAAGTAGATAACGCTCCAACAAACAAAACACGAGGATGAGAAGCTGCTAAATTCTTCCCTGAAGACCGCCTATCTGACAAATAATCAAAGACCCCAAGAACTTCCAGATCTGCCTTTATACCATTCTCATGCAACCAATTCTTCATCCGCTCACTGTGCACAATAATGCTGTCCGAATGGTTCAATCTTGATATTTCGTGAGGTATAGTCAAGCGACGGCGACGGAAACTGTCCAAATCATGAATTAAAGTAATTATCTTACAGCCGCGCAGATGCGCCATACAGCAAACAAATGTATAGTATTTCTTTAACGGATATTGCAGTATCAACACATCACCTTTATGTAAACAGAATACGCTCTTCAACACACCCAACAGCGTCAAAATAAAAGCTATGACAGCATTTGTATAACGGGTCTGCTTAAGCCCGACATTACGATAGCCGCACTGCTCCATGATATATTCAATATCGGTTTTAGCCTTGTTGGCAGCATTATTAACACCCTTATAGTTCCTTGATAAATAGCAAATCATAATTCTTATTTTAGTTCATTTTTAGCCAGGTTCAATGCAGCCTCCACCGTATCATCCATATCAAAATAAGCATATTGGGCCAAACGCCCACCAAACAAAATATTCGCCGTAGTATTCGCCAAATCTTTATACTTCTTTAAAAGCGCCATATTAGTATCATCATTCACTGGATAATAGGGTTCGTTTTCAGCAGTAAAAGCCGCAGGATATTCACGGGTAATCACTGTACAAGGTTGCGTACCAAACTCAAAATGTTTGTGCTCAATAATACGAGTATAAGGAATCTCCCTTTCACAATAATTTACAACAGCATTACCCTGATAATTATCTATTTCAAGACGTTCATGTTCAAAACAAAGACTACGATACTCCAAACACCCAAAACGATAATCGTAAAATTCATCTATACAACCGGTAAATAAGACTTTATCTGCCAATGCATCCAGCTCTTCACGCGCGGAAAAATAATTCGTATTCAAACGCACTTCGGCCTTTTCAAGCAACTTGTGTATCAGTTCATTATATCCTCCTTTGGGAATTCCCTGATACTCATCATTGAAGTAATTATTATCATAAGTAAAACGAAAAGGAAGCCTCTTGATGATAAAAGCAGGAAGTTCCGTTGCTGAACGTCCCCATTGTTTTTCCGTATAACCTTTTATCAATTTCTGATAAATATCTTTTCCACAAAGCGTCAAAGCTTGTTCTTCCAGATTGGCCGGAGACTTTATATATGCGTACTCTTTACGTTGCTCTTCAATCTTAGCTTTTGCCTCTTGAGGAGTATTAACGCCCCATAACTTATTAAAAGTATTCATATTAAAAGGCAGATTATATAATTTACCTTTATAATTTGCTAATGGAGAGTTTGTATAGCGATTAAAGGCAACAAAACGGTTTACATAATCCCAAACCTGCTTATTGTCTGTATGAAATATATGAGCTCCATATTGATGCACATGAATACCATCCACATTCTCGCAATAGATATTCCCACCTATATGACTACGTTTATCAATTACAAGACACCGCTTTCCTGCCTCAATTGCCTGCCGGACAAACACTGCAGCGAATAATCCTGCACCAACCACCAAATAATCATATTCTTTCATACACACAAAGTTTTCTTATAATCAACCTACAATCGCCTCTATTTTCCCTATCACCTGTTCAGGAGTAATATTTTTCAGACAAGCATAATCTCCCCTCCAACAAGGCTTTTGCCCGTAAACCGAACAAGGTCGGCAAGGCAAATCCAGCTGTACCGTATTAATGGGTAATTGTTTCCACCCCATAAACCCGGCGTATGGATGGGTAGCCCCCCAAATAGAGACGACAGGTATATTGACCAGCGACGCCAGATGCATATTGGCAGAGTCCATTGAAAGCATTACATCCAAATGACTCATCAGATTTAACTCGGTACGCATATTCAACTTACCGATCATAGATACAATGGAGGGATATCTGGCTATCCAGGCATCAAACACTTCCTGCTCTTTCTTGCCTCCTCCGAACAGAAAGACCTTCACCGTAGGATCTGCCGCAAAATGGGCAACGACCTGCTCCTGCAGTTCCAACGGATAAATCTTGCCGGTATGTTTGGCAAAAGGAGCAATGCCAATCCATTTCTGTCTCCCTTTTGGACCGGTTACAGGCTCTATCTCTGCAAAGTTCCCTTTTCCTTCACCATAAATAGAAGAAAAGTTTAGCAGAACCGGAAGTCCCAGCTTTTCCAACACATCCGCATAACGGCGAAAGGAACTTTTCTGGTTCTCCATCACCTTATGGTGGCGGCGAACCAGTTTCTGTTTACCAGCCCGCCCTTTACAGATAGAAGCCACCGGTACATTAGCAAGCCGAAACCGCAAACATAAATATCTGGAACGGAGCACATGATGAAAGTCCGCCACATAGTCAAACCGTATTGCTTTCAACTCCGAGTAAAGGCTGTTCAATCCCCAAAAGCCTTTATGCTTGCCTGTCAGATCTGCTCCTACAAAACTTACATTCTCCGGCAATTCCTGAAAAAGCGGTTGCCACACGGAACGGCTCAGTACAGTTATCTCATGCTGGGGATATTGCACTGCCAGCGAATGTATTACGGGCACTGTCATTGCGACATCACCAAGAGCTGAAAAACGGATAATGAGAATACGCGCCATTCGTTATTTCTTTGCATAAAGCACCGGATTCAATGCCGGGTCGTTATACATCTTCATCTGTTTATATACTTTCATATATTTCTTTCCGGCTTCGATGTCAGCCAATAACTGATCAATAGCCGACGAAAGATCCTTGCGTTGCTCTAACAAAACATTCAGTTTGGTCTGGCATTGTGTACGATGTTCTTCGCTAGTATCCGTACGTTCCACCTCTTGCTGCATGTGGTAGATTTTCAAAGCAAGGATAGACAAGCGGTCTATAGCCCATGCCGGGCTTTCCGTATTGATTGTCGCATTGTCAAGGGGGATTACCTCTTTGTATTTGTCAAGGAAGTAACTATCAATCAACTCTACCAGGTCCGTACGATCCTGATTGGACTTATCGATTCTTCTCTTCAAAGTCAAAGCAGCCGCCGGATCAATCTGGGGATCACGGATGATATCTTCGAAATGCCACTGAACGGCATCTATCCAATTTTTCAAATATAAATAATACTCAATCGACTTCAACTCGTAAGGATTGTTCATCTGAGCGTCTACACTATCCGTTACATGGTAATCATTAGTCGATTTCCAAAAAATCTCGTTGCAAAGGTTACTAAATGTCATAATCTTAACTAGCTATTAGATATATAATAGGGCAAATCTATGTAATATTTCTCAGACAAGCAACCCTTTCTTACTTTTTTATTTAGTACCTTTGTGGATACCAAAGATAAATTGTATATGAAAATCATTATAGACAACAAGATACCTTATATAAAAGAAGCCGTCCAAAGTATAGCAGATGAAGTAGTTTACGCTCCCGGAAAGGATTTTACACCGGAACTGGTACGGGATGCGGATGCGCTTATTGTCCGTACCCGTACACATTGCAACCGTGAATTACTAGAAGGAAGCCGGGTAAAGTTCATAGCGACAGCTACGATTGGCTTCGACCATATCGACACGGAATATTGCAAACAAGCAGGCATAGAATGGACTAATGCACCGGGATGCAACTCAGCTTCCGTCGCGCAATACGTACAAGCTTCGCTTCTGGTATGGAAATCTATGAGAAACAAAAAGCTGGAGGGACTGACTATCGGTATCATAGGTGTTGGAAATGTAGGAAGTAAGGTAGCAAAAGTAGCAAAAAACTTTGGGATGCGGGTCCTATTGAACGACCTGCCTCGGGAAGAGAAAGAAGGGAATCGTTTTTTTACCTCTTTAAATGAAATAGCTGAAGAGTGCGACATCATCACCTTTCATGTACCTTTATATAAAGAAGGGAAATACAGAACCTTTCATCTGGCAGATACAAATTTCTTCCGCTCACTAAAACGCAAGCCCGTCATCATTAACACCTCTCGGGGAGAAGTCATTGAAACGGGAGCTCTTTTGGAAGCATTGGACAATAAATCGATTTCGGATGCCATCATTGATGTATGGGAACACGAACCGGAAATCAATCTCGAACTGCTTAAGAAGGTCATCATAGGCACTCCACACATTGCCGGATATTCTGCTGACGGGAAAGCAAACGCAACACGTATGTCTTTAGATGCTATCTGCAGATTCTTCCGGATAGAGGGGGATTATGAAATTCATGCGCCGATACCGAATTCCCCTGTCATCCATGCAGAAAACTACGAAAATGCACTTCTCCAAATATATAATCCGGCTGAAGACAGCGACCGGTTAAAAAATCAACCAGAACTATTCGAAACCTTACGTGGAGACTATCCATTAAGAAGAGAAGAGCAAGCTTATATAATTAAATATAAAGAATAAGGCGTACCATCTCCTACGTCTTATTCTCCACACAATACTCTCTCTATAACACGGGGGAAATGTTCATACTCCAAAGCATGTACTTTCTTGGCTACATCCTCAGGAGAGTCGGTCGGAAGCACCGGACAAGCGGTTTGAAAAACAGTGTTTCCTTCATCATAATGTTCATTTATATAATGTATAGTAATGCCGCTTTCTTTCTCGCCCGCAGCCACCACCGCTTCATGAACACGGTCGCCATACATCCCCTTTCCTCCAAACTTGGGCAAAAGAGCCGGATGTATATTTATAATTTTATTGGGATAAGCATGCAAAAGTAAATCCGGAACCCGGACCAAGAAACCCGCCAACACCACAAAATCAATGTGATATTCCTGCAAAACAGCCAGAATCTCATCTCCAGCCATCCAATCTTCCTTTGGAAACACGTTACAAGGTACTCCCAGACGGTGTGCACGTTCCAAAACGTATGCATCACTTCTGTTTGAAAGCACCAACGAAACCTGAATGGCCTCGTTTTTTCGGAAATACCGGATAATGTTCTCTGTATTAGAGCCGGAACCGGAGGCAAAAATTGCGATGTTTTTCTTCATAACTCTCAAATTCAATGCACAAAACAGTGAAAAATGTGCAAAACTTTGCATTTATTTAGTCAAATATTTGCGCAAAACGATAAATATTCATTCCTTTGCACCGCAAATTTAAAGAAATAAAACTAATTATTAATTAAAAACTTAAAGTTATGTCTGAAATTGCATCAAGAGTGAAAGCGATTATCGTCGATAAATTAGGCGTTGAAGAATCAGAAGTTACTAACGAAGCTAGCTTCACTAACGATTTAGGAGCTGATTCTCTTGACACTGTAGAACTTATCATGGAATTCGAAAAAGAATTCGGTATCTCTATTCCTGATGACCAAGCAGAAAAAATTGGTACTGTAGGTGATGCTGTATCTTATATCGAAGAACACGCTAAGTAATCCGATTTCATCAATATGGAATTAAAAAGAGTGGTAGTAACAGGTCTTGGCGCCATTACTCCCGTTGGCAACAGCGTTCCTGAATTTTGGGAAAACATCGTGAACGGGGTTAGTGGAGCAGGACCTATTACTCATTTTGATGCGTCGCTATTCAAGACCCAGTTCGCATGTGAGGTGAAAAACTTCGATGCAACAAAATACATCGACCGCAAGGAAGCAAGAAAGATGGATTTGTATACTCAATATGCCATCGTTGTAGCCAAAGAAGCGGTAGAAGATTCTGGTCTTGACGTAGAAAAAGAAGACTTAAACAAAATCGGCGTTATCTTTGGTGCCGGTATTGGTGGTATACATACATTTGAAGAGGAAGTGGGCAACTACTATACCCGTCAGGAAATGGGTCCGAAATTCAATCCGTTCTTCATCCCCAAGATGATCTCGGATATTGCTGCCGGACAGATTTCCATCATGTATGGTTTCCACGGTCCTAACTATGCGACTTGTTCAGCATGCGCTACTTCTACCAATGCCATTGCAGATGCTTTCAATCTGATTCGTCTAGGCAAAGCAAATGTAATTGTATCCGGTGGTTCGGAAGCAGCTATCTTCCCGGCAGGCGTAGGCGGTTTTAACGCTATGCATGCATTGTCAACCCGCAACGACGAAGCTTCTAAAGCTTCACGTCCGTTTAGCGCAAGCCGTGACGGCTTCATCATGGGCGAAGGTGGCGGTTGCCTGATTCTGGAAGAACTGGAACACGCTAAAGCTCGCGGTGCAAAAATCTATGCAGAAGTTGCCGGTGTAGGTATGTCTGCAGATGCACATCACTTGACTGCTTCTCATCCGGAAGGTCTGGGAGCTAAACTGGTGATGAAGAATGCATTGGAAGATGCAGGAATGGATCCGAAAGAAGTAGACTATATTAATGTACATGGTACATCTACTCCGGTAGGTGATATTTCAGAAGCAAAAGCAATCAAGGAAGTATTCGGCGATCATGCCTTTGAATTGAACATCAGTTCAACGAAATCAATGACAGGTCACTTGTTGGGTGCTGCCGGTGCGGTAGAATCTATTGCAAGTATTCTTGCCATCAAGAACGGCATTGTTCCTCCGACTATCAACCATGAAGAAGGTGACAACGACGAGAATATTGACTATAACCTTAATTTCACGTTCAATAAAGCACAAAAACGCGAAGTTAATGTTGCCTTGTCCAATACATTCGGATTTGGCGGTCATAATGCGTGCGTTATCTTCAAGAAATACGCTGAGTAATATCGTGTTACGTAACAAAATAGATAAGATAAGGCTCCTATTCCGCAAGGATAGAGAGTCTTATCTTTGTTTTTACCGGATACTCGGGTTCTATCCACGCAATATTCAGCTTTATGAGCAGGCTCTCCTGCATAAATCAACCTCCCTCCGTTCGGAAAAAGGGCGTCCGTTGAATAATGAGCGACTGGAGTTTCTGGGGGATGCCATCCTTGACGCTATCGTAGGCGACATCGTCTACAAGCATTTTGAAGGAAAGCGGGAAGGATTTCTTACAAACACGCGTTCCAAGATCGTACAACGGGAAACCTTGAACAAGTTAGCCGTAGAAATCGGACTGGATAAACTCATAAAGTATTCCACCCGTTCGTCTTCTCACAACAGTTATATGTACGGAAATGCTTTCGAAGCATTTATCGGGGCTATCTATCTGGATCAAGGATATGAACGCTGCAAGCAGTTTATGGAGGAACGAATCATCAACCGTTACATTGATCTGGACATTTTATCCCGTAAAGAAGTAAACTTCAAATCCAAATTGATTGAGTGGAGCCAAAAGAACAAGATGGAAGTCTCTTTTGAACTAATCGAACAATTCCTCGACCGGGACAGTAATCCTGTATTTCAGACTGAGGTACGGATCGAAGGATTTCCTGCCGGAACCGGAACCGGATATTCCAAAAAAGAGTCTCAACAAAACGCTGCCCAAATGGCAATCAAAAAGGTAAAAGACCCTGTATTCATGGCAACAGTCGATGAAGCTATCCAAAGCAAATCCCCATGCGACGACCTTGAATCACCAGATCATGATCTTCTGTAACTAATTTTAATTTCCCGGCTACTTCAGCGAGAGGAATAGACGATATACCATCTCCTTTCAAAGCTACCATACGTCCGAATTCTCCATTGGCAATCAATTCTGTTGCATGACCACCCATCCGCGTAGAGAGATTACGGTCAAAAGGAGTAGGTGAACCACCACGCTGAATATACCCCAGTACCGTTTCACGGGTTTCGATACCTGTCTCATACTCAATCTCTTGAGCGATATATTCTGCGGCACGCTTACGGCCGTCTGTCTGAATCCCTTCGGCCACCACCACGATAGAATAAGGTTTTCCTTTTTTCAGTCTCTCCAAAATCGTATTGCCGATATTCTTAATACTATAAGGAATTTCGGGAACAAGAATCACATCTCCTCCACCTGCCATGCCGGAATATAAAGCAATCCAACCTGCCTTATGCCCCATTACTTCAATAACCATCACTCTTTTGTGGGAACTGGCAGTAGAATGCAGGCGGTCAATAGCATCGGTAGCAATACTTACGGCCGAATCGAACCCGAAAGAAATATCCGTTCCCCAAATGTCATTGTCAATCGTTTTAGGAACAGAAACAATATTCACCCCCATCGCAGCAAATTTGGCAGCGGTCTTTTGCGTTCCGTTTCCTCCAATACAGACAACACAATCCAGCCCCATTTCACGAATATTCTGAAGAATCAGGGCAGGCTTGTCCACATCGGATACAACACCTCCTTTTTTGAATGGCTTTTCGCGGGAAGTACCCAGCATGGTTCCTCCAAGGTTCAGTAACCCGGAGAGAGATTTATCCGTAAAAGATTCCACATCTTTAGTCAACAACCCTTGAAAACCACTATGAATACCTATCACTTCCATCCCATAATAATTGATGGCAGTCTTACACACGCCACGAATGGTGGCATTAATACCGGGACAGTCCCCGCCGGAGGTTAAGATTCCAATTCTCATTGTCTTATTTATTAGTCAAAAACTCGGAGATTTAGTGAAACCCGAAGATTTTAACGATTATTTCCGTCGTAAAGATAGAAAAAAAAGATAAATAAGGTTACTTTTGCACGAATAAACATTATCATGTTAAAGCAGAAATGAATATTACAAAAATTATCAGCAAGACTTTCGACTCCCGTTTAAAACAAATAGATTTATATGCCAGTGAAGCCAGCGAGATACAACACCGTGTATTAAATCGTTTAGTGCAACAGGCTTCCCAGACTGAATGGGGGAAAAAGTACGACTACTCCTCCATCCGCAGCTATGAAGATTTCAGAAAACGTCTCCCCATTCAGACATACGAAGAAATAAAACCATACGTGGAACGTTTACGGGCGGGAGAACAGAATCTGCTTTGGCCATCAGAGATACGCTGGTTTGCCAAATCATCCGGAACGACGAATGACAAAAGTAAATTTCTTCCTGTCAGCAAGGAAGCATTGGAGGATATTCATTACAGGGGAGGAAAAGATGCGGTAGCTCTTTATTTCCGTATCAATCCGGACAGTCATTTTTTCTCCGGGAAAGGACTGATACTGGGAGGCAGCCACAGCCCGAATCTGAACTCTAACCACAGTCTGGTCGGAGATTTGTCGGCCATCTTGATTCAAAATGTAAATCCGCTTGTTAATTTCATTCGTGTTCCAAGCAAAAAGATTGCATTGATGAGCGAATGGGAAACAAAGATAGAAGCAATTGCCAACAGTACAATTCCGGCAAATGTAACTAACCTTTCCGGTGTTCCGTCTTGGATGCTGGTGCTTATCAAACGAATTCTTGAAAAAACCGGAAAACAGACTTTAGAAGAGGTATGGCCGAATTTGGAAGTATTTTTCCATGGCGGAGTAGCCTTCACACCTTACCGTGAACAATACAAGCAGGTGATACATTCACCGAATATGCATTATGTAGAGACGTATAACGCTTCCGAAGGATACTTCGGCACTCAAAACGATCTTTCTGATCCTGCCATGCTGCTGATGATTGATTACGGAATCTTTTATGAGTTTGTTCCATTGGAAGAAGTGGGAAAAGAAAATCCGCAGGCGTATTGTCTTGAGGAAGTAGAATTAGGCAAAAATTATGCTATGGTGATTTCTACTTCTTGCGGTTTATGGAGATATATGATTGGCGACACGGTGAAATTCACCAGCAAAAATCCTTATAAATTTGTTATCACAGGAAGAACGAAGCATTTCATTAATGCATTCGGTGAAGAACTTATTGTCGATAATGCCGAGAAAGGACTGGCTAAGGCTTGTGCGGAAACCGGAGCACAGGTCAGCGAATATTCTGCCGCACCGGTATTTATGGACGAAAACGCCAAATGCCGTCACCAGTGGCTGATTGAGTTTGCCAAAATGCCTGATTCGGTTGAGAAATTCGCAGCGATATTAGATGCGACTCTGAAGGAGGTTAATTCCGATTATGAAGCAAAACGCTGGAAAGATATTGCATTGCAACCGTTGGAGGTGATCGTTGCCCGTCAGGGATTGTTCCATGACTGGTTAGCTCAAAAAGGAAAATTGGGGGGACAGCATAAAATTCCCAGATTAAGTAATACCCGGGAATACATAGAAACAATGCTATTGCTAAATCAATAATAAATCACTCGCATGAGACCCGGGTGTTGGACATCCCGAGACCCGGGTATCATACACATCATCTTTCCTATGAAATTAGCGGGCATTCACTATTATCCCTCCTCCCAACAGTAAACCATCTCTATAAAACGCAGCAGCTTGTCCTGCCGCAATTGCAGTTAAGGGTTCATGAAGTTGTACATGAAGTAAATTATCCGGTGTAACAGTGACCGTGCAATGGTTCTCTTGCTTACGATATCGTATTTTCACGATGACATCATTGTAGCTCAGAATCTTTTGGGGATTTACAAGATTCCAATCTTTCAGCTGCATTTCTGTTTTTTCCAAAGCAGAAAGAGAAGACAACACAACTTCGTTCTTTTCGGGATATATCTCTTTTACAAAAACAGGACGGTTCAGATGAATGCCCAAACCACGTCTCTGACCGATGGTGTAGAAAGGGTATCCTTCATGCCAACCCATAAAATTCCCCTTTTCATCGACGAATCTCCCCCGTCGGACCATTTCGGACCAACAGCTGACATTTTCAGACCAATGGCTGACATTTTCGGACCGCAACTGACCATTTCGGACCAACCATTCTTTTAGGAAGCTCCGATAGTCCATCGGACAGAAACAGACTCCTATACTATCTTTTTTTGTCGCTACTTTTTGGAAACCACGTTCGGCAGCCCAAACACGAGCCTCAACTTTTGTAATATTCCCCATCGGCAACAGTATCCGCCGAAGTATATCTTGCTTCAGCCCCCATAGAAAAAAAGACTGGTCCTTATCCGGATCAGCGGCATAAGTTATATAATAGGTATCTTCCAACTTTGCTTTCTGAACATAATGTCCGGTCGCTATATAAAAAACACCCATTTCATCGGCAACTTTAGCAAGCAAAGGCCACTTCAGATAGTTATTACAGAGTGTACAAGGGACCGGAGTACGACCTTCCATATATTCCTGTACAAAGTATTCTATGATTTGCTTACGAAAAACATCACGGGCATCGTACGTGATATGACGAATACCCAAACGCTCCGCCAAACTACGTGCATCCTCCAGATATTCTGTCGAGTCGTTCAACTCATAGAAACGGAAAGTAATTCCGGTTACTTCATAACCGGCCTCCAGTAGTCGCATGGCAGCAACAGAACTATCCGTGCCACCGCTCATACCCAACAATACTCGTCTATTTTCTTCTATCATACTGCAAAATTAAGGATTTTCCCGTATCTTTGTCAGTTAAAGCCTAAAGAGAATGAAAGAGAAAACATCTGATGGACAAATTATAATTGTATTGACAGAGCATCCCGTACTCGGCATATTGCTCATCCCTTATATAGCTGAAAGATTAAGTGACAACACATTACAATTAGTAGAACAAGCATTTCACGCCTCTGCCGAAGCTATGAGCCGGATGAGTGAAGCGGAAAGGCAGGCTATTGACATCGCGTCACACTATACGGAAAAGTATTTGATGGGAGTATACTCCCGAGAGAAAACAGTCTCCCGCTTCCTACATAAATTATCCGAAGACCCCGAACGGATAAAAAACAACGTCCGTCCATTTATTGAAAAGAAATTGCAGGAAATGCTGACTCTGATACGTGAAAAGAAGTTAGCGCTTTATCAGAAACAAGGGGGAAGTAAACTGCTGTATGCCCATCATGCCTACCATGTACATCCACATGACGCTGAGGTTCGTTTCATGTTTCAGGTAGATGAAAATACTTTCCGCTATCAACTGCAATGTTATTATAAAGGCGAGCCATTCTCTCTCAGTGAGCAAAAGCCTGTCAATGTGTTAACATCCATGCCGGGCACCTTATCATTGGGAATGGAGTTGTATTTTTTTCCAAACATTGAAAGTAGCCGGCTTTTGCCTTTTACAAAAAAAGAAGTCATCAGCGTAACGACTTCCGAAACCGAAAAGTATATTGACAACATTCTTATTCCCATAGCCCGTTATCATGAAATCAAGACTAAGGGACTGAACCTGATCGAGAAGAAACAAAATTGCGAGGCAATGTTAATCATCGAAAATACAATCTACGATAAACAGTTGCTACAGCTTAGTTTTCGTTATGGCGACCAGACCTTTACTCCGGACAGCAATACCGGTATGAAGAGAATCATTTACCGAAACGAATCCGGAGAGATATGCTGTTTCCGGCGAAATGCCAATGCAGAGAAAAGAGCGATACACTTCTTGACAAATGCCGGACTACAACGTATCAGCGATGCCCACTTTCAGTTATCGCCCGATATTCCCGAAAGAACACTCTCCGAATGGATCAGCAACCACCGGAAAATATTACAACAATCTTTTATATTATCCGGTAATATGGGGAGCACACCTTATTGTTTGGACGAGATACGTATCGAACAAAGTTGCGATGATAATCCCGACTGGTTTGAATTACATATTACCGTCGTCATCGGTGGCCTACGTATTCCCTTCACACGTTTCCGGAAGCATATCCTTGAAGAGAAAAGGGAGTTCCTGCTACCGGACGGGCGAATGATTTTATTACCGGAAGAATGGTTCAGCAAATACACGAATATGCTGGAAATGGGAGTCCAGACGGAAAAAGGATTCCGCTTAAAGCATACATTCATAGGCGTAGTAGAGACTATCTTGGATACACCTGCATCCAAGACTCCTACATTCAAGAAAGAAATACGTAACATTCATCCGCCCAAAGGACTAAAAGCACAGCTACGTCCCTATCAGCAAAAAGGATTCTCGTGGATGGTACATCTCAACAAAGGAGGATTCGGCGGATGCCTGGCAGACGACATGGGATTGGGAAAGACACTTCAGACACTTACCCTGCTACAATATATCTATAAGCCAATATCCACAACCGCCCGTCAGACTGCGGATATGACCGTCTCTTCTCCCGCCATCCGGGAAGCAAAAGCGGATACCGACGGACAGTTCTCTTTATTCTCTTTCGACTCAGAAAATGAGTTACTGCCCCAGCCACACGAGATTCGTGGAAAAGACATGAATCCGGAAAATGTATCACAACCGCAAACACGAAAGCCACGAAAACCCGCTACACTTATTGTGGTCCCCACGTCGTTACTTCATAATTGGCGTCGGGAAGCAAAACGTTTTACTACGCTTTCAATGGTAGAATACACGAGTACCAGTATTCTCAGCAAGACACATCCGGAGAAGTTTTTCGGACGTTTTCATTTAGTGTTCACGACCTACGGGACAATGAGAAAGAATATTGACATACTCCGCTCCTACTGTTTTGAATACATCGTACTCGATGAGAGCCAGAATATCAAGAATAGCGAATCGCTCACCTTCCATTCGGCTATCCAACTGCAAAGCAAGTACAAACTAGTACTTACCGGTACTCCGATCGAGAATTCCCTTAAAGACCTGTGGGCGCAATTCCACTTCATACAACCGGACCTGCTAGGCTCGGAAAGTAGTTTTCAAAAGCGATTTATGTTACCAATCCGTCAAGGGAATACCCGCATAGAAGCACAACTGCAACAGTTGATCGCTCCATTCATTCTCCGCAGAAGTAAAAGAGAGGTTGCTCCGGAACTTCCTCCGCTTACGGAAGAGACAATCTATTGTGATATGACGGAAGAACAAAACACCTGGTATGAGCAAGAGAAAAACAGCTTGCGCAATATTCTGCTTCAACATCCTCAAAGTACGGACAAACTGCACTCATTCAGTGTATTGAACGGAATTCTACGCTTACGCCAATTGGCGTGTCATCCTCAACTAATCTTTCCTGATTTCACGGGATCTTCCGGGAAAACCGCACAAATCATTGAGACTTTCGACACCCTACGGAGTGAAGGACACAAAGTATTAATATTTTCTTCATTCGTCAAACATCTGGAAGTACTGGCAGAAGCCTTTCAGGAGCGTGGATGGAAGTACGCCTTACTGACAGGAGCCACCAATGACCGACCTTCCGAAATAGCCCATTTCACCGAACAAAAAGATGTGCAGGCTTTCCTTATTTCTTTGAAAGCGGGAGGAGTAGGACTTAATCTGACACAGGCCGACTACGTATTTATCATCGACCCCTGGTGGAATCCTGCCGCTGAATCACAAGCTATAGCCCGTGCCCATCGCATCGGGCAGGATAAACAAGTGATTGCCTATCGTTTCATTACTCAAGGCAGTATAGAGGAAAAAATCCTTCAACTTCAAGACGAAAAACGAAAACTGGCAGAGACATTCGTTACTGATAGCGAAACATTGCCAGCATTGAGTAGTGAACAATGGGTGGACTTGCTAAAATAAAACGCTCAAAAACTATCAATAATAAAAAGTATTATTATCTTTGTTATCATATAATAGAAATGTTATGAAAACTACGAATGAATACCTCCAAATACTACGCAATTATATGCATAGCCGCGCTGCTGAATATGGTATCACGCACATGGGGATTTTCGGCAGTGTAGCAAGAGGAGAACAACATGAAGGTAGCGACGTAGACATCTGTTTCGAAGGTACCGCCCCCACTTTGTTTACTTTAGCTCGTATAAAAAACGAATTAGAGGCATTATTTGGTTGTCCGGTAGATCTTGTTCGTCTCCGTGAACACATGGACGAGTTCTTAAAACATGAAATACAGCAGGAGGCACTCTATGTGTAATGATAATGCCAAAGTAAAACACTTAATTGGCAAAATAGCCGAATCACTTGAAATTATTCTTCAACGTTGTGAAAATATTCATACGGTAAATGATTTCTTAGATACTCCCGGAGGTACCTCTCTACTTGATGGAATTTGCATGAAACTTATAGCTGTAGGCGAAAGTATCAAGAATTTAGATAAACTGACTAATAAGCAATTATTTCCTAAATATCCACAAATTCCATGGAGAGAAGTAATGGGTATGAGAGATATCATTGTCCATCATTATTTTGAAATAGATGCAGAAGTAATCTTTGCGACGGTTAAAGAAAGCATTCCTGAGTTATTAACAATAATACAAAAGATCGGAAAAGAGTTGTAATTTTCCCAACCATACAGCATGAAATACAAACTTATCGTGCTCGACCTTGACGGCACACTGACCAACTCCAAGAAAGAAATCACCCTCCGCAACAAAGAGGCATTGATACGTGTACAAGAACAAGGTGTACGACTTGTCTTAGCCTCCGGACGACCAACCTATGGTATCGTACCTCTAGCCAATGAATTGCGGATGAACGAGTTCGGCGGATTCATCTTGTCCTATAACGGAGGAGAAATCATCAACTGGGAAACGAATGAAATGATATACGAGAACGTGTTGCCTAATGATATCATTCCCCGACTTTATGAAGCTGCCCGCACATACCATCTGACTATATTGACTTACGACGGAGCAGAGATTGTGACTGAGAATTCCCATGACCCATACGTAGAAAAAGAAGCGTTTCTGAATAAAATGGCGATTCGTGAAACCAACGATTTTCTTACTGATATCACCCTGCCGGTAGCTAAATGTCTGATTGTAGGAGATCCGGACCGACTCATTCCTTTGGAATCTGAACTATGTCTTCAGCTACAAGGACGTATCAATGTCTTCCGTTCAGAACCTTATTTTCTTGAATTAGTCCCACAAGGTATTGACAAAGCACTGTCTCTTGGTGTTCTATTGGAAGAGACAGGTGTAAAACGTGAAGAAATAATAGCAATGGGGGATGGCTACAATGACCTTTCCATGATAAAATTCGCAGGACTGGGTATTGCTATGGGGAACGCTCAGGAACCGGTGAAAAAAGCGGCTGACTACATTACCTTAAGCAATGAGGAAGATGGCGTTGCCGAAGCCATTGAGAAGTTTATCTATCAACAATAGCCTACATATCCGGATTTTATACTAACTTTGCGATTCCAATAAAACAAATATAAAAGGTTATGGAACATCAACTTACAATTTACAACACTTTAAATAGAAAGAAAGAGTTGTTCGTACCGCTTCACGCTCCTCATGTAGGAATGTACGTATGCGGGCCGACGGTCTACGGTGATGCCCATCTCGGACACGCGCGACCCTCTATTACATTCGACGTTCTTTTCCGATATCTCACTCATCTAGGATACAAAGTGCGTTATGTACGCAATATTACCGACGTAGGTCATTTGGAGCATGATGCCGACGACGGCGAGGACAAGATCGAAAAGAAAGCGCGTTTGGAAGAGCTGGAGCCAATGGAAGTTGTACAGTATTATCTGAACCGCTACCACAAAGCAATGGAAGCGCTCAACGTACTTTCGCCAAGTATCGAGCCGCACGCTTCAGGGCATATCATCGAACAAATCGAACTGGTACAGAAGATTCTCGATGCCGGTTACGCTTATGAAAGCGAAGGTTCCGTATATTTCGATGTAGCCAAGTACAACAAAGACCACCATTACGGAAGGCTTTCCGGCCGCAATCTGGACGATGTACTGAATACGACCCGTGAACTGGACGGACAAAGTGAAAAGCGCAATCCCGCCGACTTTGCCCTTTGGAAGAAAGCGCAACCTGAGCATATCATGCGTTGGCCGTCTCCGTGGAGTGACGGTTTTCCCGGATGGCATGCCGAATGTACCGCTATGGGACGCAAATATTTGGGCGAACACTTCGATATTCACGGAGGAGGAATGGATTTGGTTTTCCCTCACCACGAATGTGAAATTGCACAGTCGGTCGCTTCTCAGGGGGACGATATGGTTCACTATTGGATGCACAATAACATGATTACCATCAACGGAACAAAGATGGGCAAATCACTCGGCAACTTTATCACATTGGATGAGTTTTTCAACGGTACCCATAAGTTGTTGGCGCAAGCCTATACGCCCATGACTATCCGTTTCTTTATTCTGCAAGCGCACTACCGCAGTACGGTGGACTTCAGCAACGAAGCATTGCAAGCATCGGAGAAAGGATTACAACGCCTGATGGAAGCCATCGACGCATTGGAGAAAATAACTCCAGCCGCTGCTACTTCAGAAGGAATCAACGTTAAAGAGCTACGTGCCAAATGCTACGAAGCAATGAATGACGATTTGAACACTCCTATCGTCATCGCACAACTTTTCGAAGGTGCCCGTATCATAAATAATATCATTGCCGGCAATGCCACAATCTCTGCCGAAGACTTGAAAGATCTGAAAGAGACTTTCCATCTGTTCAGTTTTGACATTATGGGATTGAAAGAGGAGAAAGGTTCTTCCGATGGCCGTGAGGCGGCATACGGGAAAGTAGTAGATATGCTGCTGGAACAACGTATGAAAGCAAAAGCCAATAAAGACTGGGCGACATCCGACGAGATTCGCAACACGCTGACAGCACTCGGGTTCGAAATCAAAGATACCAAAGATGGTTTCGAATGGAGATTGAATAAATAAAAAATACAGAAGACCGGTCCACCACGAACCGGTCTTCTCTTCTTTCATAGAAACTAAAGCAACTAATACCCTTTCTTAATATTCACTAATCACTTATTTTCCATGAGCATCTCAACAGGTTGCCCATGTTGGCAAATCACTGTCAATACGGTATTTTCTCCCTGTTGCCTCAATGTTACATTTTCCATCGGACTCTTTAGCGTCCAACGCCCTTTAAGGCATATCTCTTTACGAATGGGGCGGCTAGGCTCTTTCGTTGTATATGTTTTCTCTTCTATGTTTAAGTTAGGATCACATACGCTCAGGCGAATGCTCTTGTCCGACTCTTGTGCAACCATCACCATCGTTTCGGCCGGAATGGAAGCAACCACTTTGTCATTTGCAGATTGATAGGTTTCAAAAGCAGCATAACCCGTAATACCCGTTTCCTTATCATAAACGACGTGAGCTGTTTGATCACGTTGCAAGACTTTATATGGCGGGGTCTTACGAAGTTCCTCCAAATCGGAAGAAGAAGGTTGTATAAGAATCATATATTCGTATGTTCCATCTTTCGGAGCCTTACCATGTGCTATCCAGGCAGAAGAGAATTTTCCTTTCGTCACTGCTCGGGTCTTCTCATGGCGCGATTCCTGTTCCGCCACTTGCGAACGGACTGCTCCGTCTACTACATGATAATAATTATCATAACCATCATGCAGCCAATAGCCATCATCTCCCACCTTACTGTCTTTACCATTATATTTCGTCTGAAAAAGGGTAGTTTCCGTTGGGTACTCAGTATTACTGTTCGTGATACCCGTTCCCAGACAAACCATTCTGTTATCGAAACAGAAAACAGACTTACGGGCTACAAAGTCGGGCGTAAAGTTCTCATAATCACGTTCCATCAACTTCATAGCGAACATCCCGTTTTTACCGTCCAAAGAAGTACTTCCGGAGAAGTTCTCTTTGGAACGCGCCATAGTAGTTCCCTTCAACGGACTATCAAGCAACTCAAAGGGTAAATGAATGGTAGTCGTACCCGGTAAACGATTCCAGTCCCATCCTTCCTGCACAAAACCACTTCCGGCACGGGAAACAGGATTTCCTTTACCCATAATCTGCACAGAGCCATAACTCTGATAACGCCCGTAGCGATTATCTTTCGCATAAATCTCGGCTCCCCAGACCTCAGTTGTATATCCTTTCAATGTCACCATCCAATCCGCACGACGGAATATTCCCGCTGAACCATAGTTGTAAACAAAGAATCCTTGTGGAGCTTGGGCTACCTTGACACCCTCTTTCTTAAAGAAACGTGCATTCGGAGTATCTTTGCCACGTACCAAACGCAAATAATCAGCAGCCAGATTACGGTCGAACGTATTCCCTTGACCGGACAAGTCACCTGACAGAGCAATATTAGCAAACGCTTCAATATCATCACTACCCATCTTTCCACCGAAAGGATGACGTCCACTGATACCGATTCCCCATTCATAAAGATTACAGTAATTACGCATGGCGATAAAAGCAGACTTTATATGCTGGCGGGCTTCTTCCGTCAACTCGAAACTCGTTCCATTCGTGAAAGCGATGAATTCTCCTACTGTTGCCAATACTCCGGTGGTATAACCGGGATAAAAACCTCCGTGATGGAAAGTAGTCCCATCCACTTTTATACCGCCAATTGTTCCGGAGGTATAGCGTAACGAAGAAGACAGCCAACGGGACAAGCCGCTCAACGCCTGTTCCTGTTCTCTTGCATCCGGAAACATCATGGCCGAAACGAATTTCGCCATCAGCAGTGTATGCCAGGAGTCTAATAGTTCGTCCCGCGTGGGCGAACATGGCTGGCGGGTTTCCTGCAAAGCTGCCCAGAAACGTAATGTAGAGAGATAAGCATCCCGATGAGGATGTTTATAAATCGCATCACGCATCAGCCAGGCAGTCGTATATATCTTACGAATCTGATAACCATAATGGTGATTGGTTCCCATACCGCTACCAAAGGCAAATCCCTGGTCAATAGCATAATCGAATACCGTAAAGTAATTCTTCTTTGAAGCCTCGTTCTGATTACAGAGATAATCGTATGCAAAACCTGCAAGCATGGTCTCAATATCATTCCATGACATTTCCCCTTTCTTCTTATTCTGCTCGTCGGGAGCGACAATAGGAGTTCCTACAAATCCCGTTCCGGCAGCAGAAGGTGTGATAGCTGCTTTTTCAAATGTCTTATAAGCTGCATTAATCTGCCCTTGCGGAGCTTTTTTCACTTCCAGAAAATCCGTTAAACGCTGTTCTATCGTTTTCAGTTCTTTCTTTCGCTTATCGGTCAACTTAGTTGCCAACGGGATATCATACGACTGCTGTTCCCATTTCCACACAAGACACCAATGCCAAAGGTCACGATTGGACAAACCGTTATTAGCCGGTAACTGTTGGTCGGGAGTCGTCCTCAGGTTCATTTTCTTCTCCGGGAAAATCAAACGGTCAAGAAAGACACGTCCTTTCCGTCCGGGAGCAACGAGCCGATACCCAACAATATTCTTATCCTTCTTATTACCCTGCATATATGCGAAAGAAATCCAGCAAGCACGCCAACCGGCTGCTTTCAAGTGATACGAAAACCAATAGGAGACCTCACCCGCTTTATTCAAGAACTCGAAACGAATAGAATCCTGCTGCGGTTTTTCATTATAAATCCACAACGTAATACCAAACTGCTGTTCTTTTTTCGCATTCAGAGACAACGGATTGATTTGGACATCCAATGTAGAACCGGGTTGAAAATCCCATTCCAAGCTATTCTCCCCTTCTTTGTAGAAAAGAGAAGAAACCTTGACATCTCCCTTCCCTGAAACTTTAAACGTTTCGGGAACTCCGTCTTCGAAACCGATAAGTTGAGCAAAAGCAGAAGAAATTCCTCCGAAAAGGAAGAATAATATCAGAGTTATATTTTTCATTGCTATTCTTAATTTAAACGCAGATTAACACAAATTATCGTAAACTTAAGGGTTCAATCTCTGCGATAATCTGTGTTAATCTGCGTTTTATAATTATTAGTCATTTAATAAGGAATCCGATCCGACAAAATTTTCTCTGTGTACCAAGGATCATTTATTTCTTTCAGCATGGCTCCCATTTCACGATAGAGTTGCTCCACCACTTCCTTATTTTCTTCCAAAGGCAAATTGTGCAATTGATAAGGGTCTTTTACATCATCAAACAAAAGGCTCTTTTTCAACTGTTTCGTATTACGGTCGATATATAAAGCTAGTGTATACTGCGCAGTTTTAATACCTCTTGAAGAAGGGAAGTAGGTTTGCACCAATCCGTTCTCATCTTTTTCGCCATCCAAATTCTGAATATAGAGCGCACCGGTGGGACGTACGATCTCCGCTTTCTCATCAAAGAAAAGAGGAGCGAAATTACGGCCTTGTACTTCGGCAGGGATTGAATCCCCCAATCCGCACAGTCCAAGAACAGTAGGCATAATATCCGGTGACGATAACAGCAGATCATCCACTCTCGGCTGAATTTTACCGGGGAAACGTACCAAGAAAGGTATATTCATAGATTCCGAGTAAGGAGAATTCTTCGGATCTTCCGTACGTTGGCTACACATGGTCTCGCCATGATCGGAAGCAAAGATAACAACCGTATTCTTATCCAATCCCAAGTCTTTCAAAGTCTCCAAGATCTGGCCGAAAGCACGGTCTACTCCCGTCACAGACGCAAAATAATAACGGACAGACTCTGCCTTCTTCATTTTCAGATCCACGTTCGGACGAACCAGCAGGCTATCCAACGGTTGGCTACGGTAAAGGTTGAAATCCTCTTCCTCGCAATCATCCAAAGAACGATACGGACTGTGAGGCGGATTCATACCTACCATAATGAAGAACGGTTTCTTTGTATCGCGTACATTCCCTTCATTTCTCAGATAAGAAACCACCTTGCCCGATTCATGCAAAGGCGACCACTCCTTCGGATCATGTCTTTTACCATCCGTATCCCAATAATGCGGATTCTTATGTTCGTCGAAAGTTCCATAAGAATACCAGTAATTAAAACCATGACGACGGTCTTTCGGTGTATAGGCGTCCCATACCGGACGCTTAGTCTCTACATATTGTCCCGGATGTTCGGGATCGTTCGGAGTCGGGAAGTCAGCATGGAGCTTGCCGAAATACGCACAATCATAACCAGCTTTGCTGAATACGTCACCAATACATTCCGCATCTTCACGCAATGAACTGATAGGGCGTGTAGAATTACAATTCAAAGGTACACCGCTACGGTTCGGATACATACCTGTCAGCAACATTCCACGATGCGGACTACTTAACGGACAGTTACTTTGTGCCGAAGTCAACACTATTGATTCACGTGCAAAGGCATCCAGATTGGGAGTATGCACGGGATCACCCTTAAAGTTTACCTTATCCTGAAACCCGTTCTGACTCCAGATGCCCAATGCCTGGTTACGGTATTGATCAGGGAATACATAGATAATATTCGGATGTTCGACTTGCTCTGCTACCTGTTTCGGAGCTTTGCATCCCTGTGCGGCAAACAGCGTCAAGCCGCCGACCAGAAGGTTGATAGGTTTATTCATATTCATTTCTCCAAATCTCTTTTACGCATCAATGCTTCCAAGAAATAATAGTCGGCATAGTTCAGGGGAACATCTATTTCCTGACCGTGAGGAATACTACCTACCGAGTGCATCAGGATAAAGTTCCCGTTTGTACCCACTTCGGCACGATAAGCAGGAGAGCCCAAACTTTCCATGATCTTATCAGCAATTTCTTTATAATGATTGCCCGGTCGATAACCATCCAATTCGTAGAGCGCAGAAGCTGTACATGCAGCAGCGGAGGCATCACGAGGTTCGTTCGGGATATTCGGAGCATCGTAATCCCAATAAGGAACGAGATCTTCCGGCATATTCTTATTGTTAAAGATGAAATTATATACTTTTTGTGCTTGGTCGAGGTACTTTTCGTCTTTCGTATAGCGGTAGCAAGTAGTATATCCATAGAGAGCCCAAGCTTGTCCGCGAGCCCACGATGATTCATCCGCATATCCCTGTGCTGTTTGTCTCTTGCGTACTTCACCGGTTTCCGGGTCATAGTCTACTACATGATAGCAACTGTTATCCGGACGGAAATGGTGTGCCATCGTCGTATCGGCGTGTTTCACAGCGATATCATAGAAAGTGGAATCTCCGGAAAAGGCTGTTGCCTCAAACAGCAGTTCAAGGTTCATCATATTGTCTATAATCACCGGACACTTCCATCCACGCGTTCCTTGCCAACCTCTATCAGCATCCCACGACTGGATCACACCTGCTCCGGGACGGAAACGGGTAGATAAGGATTTGGCGGCCTCCACCACTACATCTTTATATTCTTTCTTATCTGCCAGGCGATATCCGTTCAGATAACTACAACCAATCATGAAACCTACATCATGATGCCATTTCAAATGTTTCACAGAGTCTAATGCTTCTGTATATTTTTCAGCCAATGGTAACCATTTTTTGTCTCCGGTCAGATTATAAGTCAACCACATACTACCAGGGAAGAAACCGGAACACCAGTCATCAATAGGGATATAAGAAATACTACCATCTTTGTTAATTGTTCTCGGATTCAGCATCTTACCGGATTTCTCGATAATATCTGTTTGAATAGTGTTTTGTGCTACCGCGTTGTCAATGTTGTCCTGAATAAAGTCTACTTCAGCTTTTTTTTGTCCACCGCAACTCGTAAAAACCAAAAGGGAAAGTCCTAATGCGCTAAGAATTGTTTTCATAATACACGGGTTATTTGTTAAGTGATTAATTTTCTTGATGGCAAAAGTAGTGCATTTAAATAGAATTGACCGACCTAAATAATCCAAATGAAGGACAAATTTGGTACATTTGCAAAAGAAATATACATATCAAATTAAAAAAACAAATATTATGACGCCACAAGAGTTTTTCAAGAATGACATATTCGCCACAAAGGCAGGTATAGTACTACTGGAAGTACGAAAAGGATACAGCAAAGCCAAATTAGATATCAAACCGGAACATCTGAACGCGGGAGCACGCACACAAGGAGGAGCTATCTTTACTTTGGCAGATCTGGCACTTGCCGCAGCCGCCAATTCACACGGCACACTCGCTTTCTCTCTTTCATCTACCATTACTTTCGTTCGTGCAAGCGGCCCGGGAGATACTCTTTATGCTGAAGCACACGAACGTTACATCGGTCGGAGTACAGGTTGCTATCAAGTAGATATTACCAATCAAAATGGAGACTTAATTGCGACCTTCGAATCCAGTGTGTTCCGAAAAGAGCAAAAAGTTCCTTTTGAGATAGAAAAAGAAAAATAAAATTCCTTTGAGAGTTATTATTTCCCCCACCTATCTCATTTTACAATAGAAGTCAGCGGATGACGGTTACCTCTAACGTCGTTTAGGAATGCTTTGGCAGAACCGAAGTTTAAATACAAATCCAAACGTACGGGAAGATGATTCAGGTCATCTGTTATAAAAAAGGTAATCACCTCTTTTTCCTTACCTTTCTTATCATATTCCACTAATGAGAAGATCAGACAGCGATAGGTTGTTCCATTCTCCGCCTTTACATTCTCCTTTCCACGATAAATAAGCGTCTGTTCTTCTACCTTTCTTCCGGTAGCCATCGGAAACTTGATTTTATCCCCTATCTTATAATCCGCAGGATCGTAAGAACGCGCCTGTGCCAGAATACTCAACATATCATATATACAACGGCTATCACTTGCAACTGCCTCATCAAAATTTCCATCCCGATATGTGCGCTTCTGATTGACAAAACAAAGACCATCCTTATAAGAGAACCAAGCCTCATCTACCGTATACCGTTTCCCTTCTTCAGCACCTTTGCGAAAATAACGAGGTTCCAACTTCTCCCCGATCACGCAAGTCAGCGTGTCACGCATCTTGAAAAAGAAGTCCGCCCGTTTACTGCCTAGAGCAAGCAGATTGATCCGAAACGCAGGTTCCGAATGATAAGTTGTCGCATTTGTTGTCAAACTGGCAAGCCCGGCTTTCACCCAAACAAATTTCCAGTTAAAATACAAATCATACATTACATGTTCACCGGTCTGAAACGCATCATTTTTCGCCTCACATTGGGCACTTGCAGGAAGGGCAAAAGCACCCGTCATTAATACCACTAATCCAATAATGAGTTTACGTCGGACGTTAACGACGCCGATTCTGATTATTTCGTTCTTTTTTCTTCTTATCTTCATCTGGTTTTTGTTTTTTAAGTTCATCCGGTTTCTGCTTATCAACAGGAGTCGCATGAATATCCCATGGTTGTGTCACATCCCACAATGCTTTATATTCCAAGATAGTAGGGTAATAGAAAACTTCTTCCGGTTGTATGCCCTTTTCAAAATCTCCCGTATCCCACTCGCCATTTCCATTCCTATCATTAATCAACCGAGCAGCATACTTTCCAGGATTCAAGAAATAGAAATCAACCATTCCATCCTCCTCTACTCTCCGTTTACGAACGACTTTATCTTGGGCATCAAGTAATTCTACAAAAGCCAATGAATCCGCTCCACTAACATTAAAATGAAGTGTGAAATACTCATCTTCGCTGCGAACCTTGAACCCTTGTTTTATTTTATCAGTAAACAATCCGTATATACCATGAAAAGCAGTCGAATCTACCGAAAACTCGTACTCCAGAGTCGGCTCCCAATCATAATAGAAATTGAACTTTTTCAGATTTATCGAATCCTGCTCAAACTCGAACGGTATATCCTTCCAAAGCGTATCGACTTTCTGCCGCAAATGAATTGCCGCACTATCAAAGCTGGCTATCGGCTCTTCAAAATCCAAAGAAATGTACCCATACACATCCATTGATGAAGGGACATTGACTTTTACAGGTAAGAACTTTGTAGGTTCCGGTTCTTCTTCCTCATCTTTCTTTTTCTTCTTTTTCTTTTTGGGCTTTTCCGGTTCTTCTTTCTTATATTTCTGCTTCGACACCAAATTCAAAGTATCCGTACGAGGCACCAATTGATTCAACGTATCTGTATAAAGATAAGTCAGACTCATAGCAAGAGTATCCTGCTTGAAGAGCAGAGAATCTTTCACCCAATAATGAATCGTATCGTTCCGTTGATTCTTCTCGATAACAAAAGCATCCTTTTCATCGAAGTTCAACCCTTTCAGCACAGGTAAAGTGTCCGCCTTACCGGCAAAATAGAACGTAAACTTGTGTGGGATAAGCCGCTCGGACTTAATCAGATACTGTGAATAATTAAATTCCTTAAAAGCACGGAGAATTACATCATCCGGCAAATAATGCATATATTTCTTTTCAACAATCGTATCATACGTCAGAGAATCCACCCAAGCTGTGTCCATACGGGTACGTTCTTCCATACGGGGAATAATCAGAGAATCATGAAAAGCGATCATTTCACTCTTCTGATTAAAAGCAAAGTTCTGATCTGCATCCATCAATCCGTAAATACGGTATTTGCCGGGAGCCACACCACGAATAGAAAAACGTCCCCGACTGTCTGTACGTGCCACACGGTCGAAAGGTAATTTGTTGAAAGCCGAATCGTTCAAATTGGAATGTAACCCGACAAGCATACCTTTGATCGGTTCCAAGTTAGAAGCATCAAGCAAAGTTCCTGCAACTTCCATCGTATCGATTTCCGTACCCGTAGAAAAGGTAAAAGCGAAATTACCCAACGGATTACCTTCATTATTGTCGACAATAGCATCCGAAAAGTCGATTGTATAAGTAGTATTAGGCTTCAAAGAGTCAAGCAGATTCACTTGTATCCTCTTGCCGGAAGCCTTTATTTCAGGCTGCTGTATCTGAGGAGGGGAAACAACCACCTTTTCAGTCGCCTTTTCCAGTTTTATAAATTCGTCAAATACCAAAGAGACTTTAGTCCTCTTATTATTTAAAGCACCTGCAGCAGGAGTGCTACCTATAAAACGGGGTGGTGTCTCGTCAATAGGACCACCGTCCGGTCGTCCGATACTGGCGCAGGAATATAGCATGACTACCAGCGTTACTACCGGAAGTACCTTGCGTACTATTTGTTTTATCTTTTGATTCTCAAACTGTAACATGGTGCAAAAATAAGTGTTCTTTACCAATAAATACCATACTTCTAGCTAATTTATTAAAAAACGAAGCGATGGATTCCTGTAGAAATCATTATCTATGCTGTTTTTATTTCTTTTTCTCACTAATTTTACTACCTTTGTTAGCTGATATTATTTCGTATGACTATAGTTATGTGTAAAGTAGACTATAGTTATCCTTGCGCATAACTATAGTCATACGCAAAGGAAACTATAGTCAAACGAAATAAAAACAGTAAACGAAACACATCCGAACAGGCAAACGGATATTAAATATGCCTACATAATATAATTACGCAAATGAGCATACGTTACGACCTTTACGAAACTCCTGATATTCAACAGACAGGCGAACAACAACCACTTCACCCCCGTGTAGTTATCAATGGAACCGTCGACCAGAACGAATTTCTGGATCGCGTACACAAATTCACCGGAATAAGCCGCAGTTTATTGTCAGGTGCCATGCAGTCTTTCCAAAACGAGTTAAGAGATTTACTCGCTAACGGATGGAATGTGGAACTGGGGGATATCGGTTACTTTTCCGTTTCTCTGCAAGGCCCTCCCATCATGAAGAAAGAAGAGGTACGTGCACAATCTATCAAACTGAAAAATATCAATTTCCGCCCAAGCGCTCAATTCAAAAAGGAAGTGGGCTGGCAAATGAGATTGGAACGCGGAGAGTCTTTCACCCGTCCGCATGGAAAAGGACACAGTGAAGAGGAATGTCTGGCTATAGTCAATGACCATCTTGGGAAATACCCCTGTCTTACACGTGCCGATTATTGCCGGTTGACAGGACATGACAAGCAGCGGGCGCTCAATGAACTGAATGCTTTTATCGAACAGGGGGTGTTGATGCGCTACGGGGCGGGGAAACAGGTGGTTTATGCGAAGAAGTATCCATGTTCGGTATGATTCCCGGGAATGATGGTGTTTCGTCAGGTAAAAAGCTTATAATACAGTCAATTTATTAAAAACCAGCCCTAATTGAATGATTTTTTGCCCTTCATTGAATAAAATAATCCTTATCTTTGGCTCCCGAAATTCAAACCTAATACAAAAAACCCATGAAGAAACAACTACTATCTTGCTGCCTGGCGGCATTGGGACTGACGGCAATTCAAGCACAAAGCTTCAATGAGTGGAAAGACCCGGAAGTGAATTCCGTAAACCGCTCTGTCATGCACACTAATTATTTTGCTTACGCATCGGCTGATGAAGCTAAAGCCGGCATCAAAGAAAACTCAGCGAATTTTATGACTTTAAACGGTCTTTGGAAATTCAACTGGGTGAGACACGCGGAAGCACGTCCGACAGACTTTTACCAGACTAATTTCAACGACAAGGGCTGGGATGACCTTCAGGTTCCCGGTGTATGGGAGTTGAACGGCTACGGCGACCCTATCTACGTAAATGTAGGATATGCATGGAGAAGCCAGTTCAAGAACAACCCACCGTATGTTCCGACAGAAAACAATCACGTAGGTTCTTACCGGAAAGAAATCATCGTTCCTGCCAACTGGAAAGGAAAAGAGATTTTCGCCCATTTCGGTTCGGTAACTTCCAATATGTACCTTTGGGTGAACGGACGCTACGTAGGATATAGCGAGGACAGCAAACTGGAAGCAGAATTCAATCTGACCAACTATCTGAAACCGGGTAAGAATGTGATTGCTTTCCAAGTATTCCGCTGGTGTGACGGCAGTTACCTGGAAGATCAGGACTTCTTCCGCTACTCCGGTGTAGGACGCGACTGCTATCTCTACGCACGCGACAAAAAATACATTCAGGATATTCGCGTCACTCCTGATCTGGACAGCCAGTATAAAGACGGTACGCTGAATATCGCCGTTGACCTGAAAGGAAGCGGTACAGTTGCCTTAGACCTGACAGATGCTCTAGGCAACAGTGTGGCTACTGCTGATTTAAAAGGTTCAGGTAAGTTAAACACCACTTTGAACATTTCCAATCCTGCTAAATGGACGGCTGAAACACCTAATCTTTATACACTGACCGCTACATTGAAAAACGGTAACAATACAATAGAAGTAATCCCCGTTAAAGTAGGTTTCCGCAAAATTGAACTGAAAGGCGGACAGATACTCGTCAACGGACAACCGGTACTCTTCAAGGGAGCCGACCGTCACGAAATGGATCCGGACGGCGGATATGTAGTTTCTATCGAGCGTATGTTGCAGGACATCAAAGTGATGAAAGAGCTTAATATCAATGCCGTACGTACCTGTCACTATCCGGACGACAACCGTTGGTATGACCTCTGCGACCAATATGGCATCTACGTGGTAGCCGAAGCGAATGTAGAGTCTCACGGAATGGGATACGGTGACAAAACATTGGCCAAGAACCCGATCTATGCCAAAGCGCATTTGGAACGCAACCAACGCAATGTACAACGTAGCTACAACCATCCGTCCATCATTTTCTGGTCATTAGGCAATGAGGCCGGTATGGGACCTAATTTCGAAAAATGTTATACATGGATTAAAAATGAAGACAAGACCCGTGCCGTACAATATGAGCAGGCACGTACCAGTGAATTCACAGATATTTTCTGCCCGATGTACTATGGTTATCAGGACTGTATCAAATATTGTGAAGGAGATATCCAAAAGCCTCTGATCCAGTGTGAATACGCACATGCGATGGGAAATTCGCAAGGAGGATTCAAGGAATATTGGGACATCATCCGCAAATATCCAAAATATCAAGGCGGCTTCATCTGGGACTTCGTAGACCAGTCTTGCCATTGGAAAAATAAAGACGGAGTGGCCATCTACGGTTATGGAGGTGACTTCAACAAATATGACGCTTCGGACAATAACTTTAATGATAATGGTTTAATCAGCCCGGATCGCATACCGAATCCACATGCTTACGAAGTGGCTTATTTCTATCAGGATATATGGACAACTCCCGCCGATCTCGCCAAAGGTGAAATCAATATTTTCAATGAGAATTTCTTCCGTGACCTGTCTTCATATTATCTGGAATGGCAATTGCTGGCAGACGGGGAAGTTGCGCAAACAGGCATTGTGCCGGATCTGAAAGTGGCACCCCAGCAAACCGTCAAAGTGCAGATTCCGTTTGACACAAAAAACATCTGTCCGTGTAAAGAGTTACTGCTCAATGTCAACTATAAACTGAAAGCAGCCGAAACATTGTTACCCGCAGGAACAACCATCGCATACGAGCAACTGAGCATTCGTGACTATAAAGCTCCGGAGCTCAAGCTAGAAAACCGGCAGGCTTCCAATCTGGCAATCACCGTGCCCGGTATTTTGGATAACGACCAAAATTACCTGATCGTCAAAGGCGAAAACTTCTCTATGGATTTCAACAGACACAACGGCTATCTCTGCCGCTACGATGTGAACGGAATGCAGATGATGGAAGACGGTAGCGAATTGACCCCCAACTTCTGGCGTGCACCGACCGATAATGATTTCGGAGCAGGCTTGCAACGCAAATATGCAGTCTGGAAGAATCCGACATTGAAGCTTACTTCCCTGAAACATGCTATTGAAAATGATCAGGCCGTGATTCGTGCAGAATATGACATGAAGTCGATAGGAGGAAAATTATTCCTGACTTATATCGTCAACAACAAAGGAGCAGTAAAAGTTACCCAGAAGATGGTAGCGGACAAGAGCAAGAAAGTGTCTGAAATGTTCCGTTTCGGCATGCAGATGCGTATGCCTGCCAACTTCAACGAAATAGAGTATTACGGACGCGGACCGATAGAGAATTATGCCGACCGCAACAATGCAGCCAAACTTGGCAAATACCGTCAAACGGTAGAGGAACAATTCTATCCGTATATCCGCCCACAGGAAACCGGAACGAAGACGGACATCCGTTGGTGGAGACTCTTGAATATCAGCGGAAACGGTTTGCAGTTTGTTTCCGAAGCTCCGTTCTCTGCTTCCGCACTGAACTATACCGTTGAATCATTGGATGACGGTGAGGGCAAAGACCAGCGCCATTCCCCCGAAGTGGAAAAAGCAAACTTTACAAACTTCTGTATTGACAAGGCACAAACGGGACTGGCATGCGTCAATAGTTGGGGAGCTATACCATTAGAAAAATATCGTCTTCCATATCAAGATTATGAGTTCAGTTTCATAATGTCTCCCGTATCTCATAAACTAAAGTAAAAAACATAGTTAAAAAACACGGTATCAAAGAACAAGAATAGCGAAATTACTGTACTTTTGCAGCCGGAAACTGATTATCAATAATTAGTTTCCGGCTTTTTTGGCCTTTAAATCACTTATCTACATGAATGATGACACACCGGTAACAAACGCATTACATTAAAAACAGATAATTATTAAGTATGAAAAGTAGAATTGTTTTATTTGCATTTTGCGTAGCCCTTTTGTCTAGTTGTGGCAATAAGGGCAACGGAACGGGACAAGTCCCAGAATATGCAGTACAAGAGTTACAAAAGACCACTGCTAATTTAACGACTGCCTATCCGGCGACAATCAAAGGTAAACAAGACGTAGAAATCCGTCCACAGGTATCAGGCTTCATCACGAAACTATGTGTAGACGAAGGAGCAACTGTACGCAAAGGTCAAGTTCTATTCATCGTTGATCCGACACAATATGAAGCAGCAGTACGTACGGCTGAAGCAGCAGTCGCAACAGCAGAAGCGGCAGTGCGTACCCAACAGATAACAGTGGATAACAAACGTGAACTGAACAAAAAGCAAATTATCAGTGACTACGATCTGTCAATGGCTGAAAACACATTGGCACAGTCTCAGGCACAATTGGCACAAGCGAAAGCACAGCTTACCACAGCCAGACAAAACCTCTCTTTCACACAAGTGAAGAGTCCTTCCGATGGTGTAATCAATGATATCCCCTATCGTTTAGGAGCACTGGTGAGCCCTTCTATCGCTACTCCGATGACTACAGTTTCTGAGATAGAAGAAGTATATGTATATTTCTCCATGACAGAAAAAGAATTGTTGGCGATGACTAAAACAGGCGGTACCATCAAAGAAGAAATCGAAAAAATACCGTCTATCAGACTTCAGTTGATTGATGGTACAGAGTACAGCATCGAAGGTAAAGTGGACGCAATCACAGGAGTGATCGACCAGTCAACCGGTTCTGTAAGTATGCGTGCCCTCTTCCCGAACAAAGAACACATCCTACGTAGTGGTGGAACAGCAAACGTACTGATTCCTTACACAATGGAGAATGTAATTACTATACCGCAATCAGCAACAGTAGAAATCCAGGATAAGAAGTTCGTTTATGTCCTGCAGCCGGATAACACGGTGAAATATACAGAAATCACCATCTTCAATCTGGACAACGGAAAAGAATATCTCGTTACTTCCGGTTTGAACTCCGGAGATAAAATCGTCATCGAAGGCGTGCAGAATCTGAAAGATGGTGAAACCATACAACCAATCACACCTGCTCAAAAAGAAGCAAACTATCAACAGCATTTGAAAGACCAGCACGATGGTAATTTAGCTACTGCTTTCAATTAATAACTTAGATAATCGTATGAAGTTAGATAATTTTATTAACCGTCCGGTACTATCAACAGTTATTTCTATTTTGATAGTCATTCTGGGTGCTATCGGATTGGCAACATTGCCTATCACCCAATATCCGGACATTGCTCCCCCTACCGTGTCGGTAAGGGCTACATATACGGGTGCCAGCGCGTCAACCGTATTGAACTCCGTCATCGCTCCGTTGGAGGAACAGATCAATGGTGTAGAAAACATGATGTATATGACATCAACTGCATCCAATACGGGTTCCGGTGATATTTCCATCTATTTTAAACAAGGAACAGACCCGGACATGGCTGCCGTCAATGTACAAAACCGTGTCTCCATGGCACAAGGTCTGTTGCCTGCCGAAGTAACCAAAGTCGGTGTAACCACACAGAAACGCCAGACTTCCATGTTGGTAGTATTCTCTCTCTATGACGAGACAGATACATATAGCGAATCATTTATTGAAAACTACGCTAAGATCAACTTGATTCCTCAGGTTCAACGTGTACAGGGTGTAGGTGATGCAAACGTTTTGGGGCAGGACTATTCTATGCGTATCTGGTTGAGACCGGATGTCATGGCACAGTACAAACTTGTTCCCGGTGATGTCTCTGCAGCCTTGGCGGAACAGAATGTCGAAGCTGCTCCCGGACAATTCGGTGAACGCAGTAATCAGACATTCCAATATACCATCCGCTACAAAGGACGTCTGCAACAACCGGAAGAGTTTGAAAACATCGTTATCAAATCTCTGCCTGACGGTGAGGTACTCCGCTTGAAAGATATAGCAGAAATTCAATTGGATCGTTTGGGTTATAACTTTACAAACCGTGTAGACGGCCACAAGTCAGTAACCTGTATCGTATACCAGATGGCAGGAACCAATGCAACACAGACCATCAGTGATATTGAGCAACTGCTGGATGAAGCATCAAAAACCTTGCCTACCGGATTGAAGCTTAACATTTCCATGAATGCCAATGACTTCTTGTTCGCTTCTATTCACGAGGTGTTGAAGACATTGATCGAGGCATTTATCCTGGTGTTTATTGTGGTATATATCTTCTTGCAGGATTTACGTTCTACGTTGATTCCAACCATTGCCATTCCGGTAGCTCTTATCGGTACTTTCTTCATTCTGTCTTTGGTAGGATTCAGTTTGAACTTGCTGACATTATGTGCGCTCGTCCTAGCCATTGCGATTGTGGTCGACGATGCCATTGTGGTCGTCGAGGGTGTGCATGCCAAGCTTGACCAAGGTTATACTTCCGCCCGTCTGGCTTCTATTGACGCCATGAATGAACTGGGTGGTGCTATCGTATCTATTACGTTAGTCATGATGGCCGTGTTCGTCCCGGTAAGTTTCATGGGAGGTACGGCAGGAACATTCTATCGCCAGTTCGGTATGACTATGGCTATCGCTATCGGTTTGTCTGCATTGAACGCTTTGACATTGAGTCCGGCTTTGTGTGCTGTTCTTCTAAAACCGCATAAAAAGGAAGATGGAACGGAAGACTCTACATTGAAGGAACGTATGAAAGTAGCTTATACGGCAGCTCATACGACCATGATCAACAGATACACCGAAGCTATCGGAAAAATGCTACATCCGGGAATCACACTTACTTTCACGATTATTGCTATTCTCGGTATGATTTTCGGTTTCTTCAGTCTCAATCCGGTGGTTACCGCAATTTTTGTACTTCTTAGTATCCTGGCACTGATCGGTATGAGTACGAAGAAGTTCAAGAACAGATTCAACGATACATACGAGTCTATCCTGAAACGTTACAAAAAACGTGTATTGTTCTTTATTCAGAAGAAATGGCTATCTATGGGATTAGTTACCGCCTCCATCGTACTGCTTATATTCTTCATGAACACCACTCCGACAGGTATGGTACCGAACGAAGACACCGGAACCTTGATGGGAGCAGTAACATTGCCGCCGGGTACATCACAAGACCGTTCTGAGAAAATCTTGGCACGCGTAGACAGTCTGATCGCTTCTGACCCTGCTGTATTATCACGAACCATGATTTCCGGATTTAGCTTCATCGGTGGTCAGGGACCTTCTTACGGTTCTTTCATCATCAAGCTAAAGGACTGGGATGAACGTTCTATGATACAGAACTCGGACGTTGTAGTCGGCTCCTTATATATGCGCGCACAGAAGATTATCAAAGAAGCACAGGTATTGTTCTTCGCTCCTCCTATGATCCCGGGATATTCGGCATCTACAGATATCGAGGTGAATATGCAGGATAAGACCGGTGGTGACTTGAACAAGTTCTTTGATGTAGTAAATGATTACACGGCAGCCTTGGAAGCACGTCCGGAAATCAACTCGGCAAAAACATCTTTCAACCCGAACTTCCCGCAATATATGATCGACATCGATGCGGCGGCTTGTAAGAAAGCTGGTATCAGTCCGAGCGATATCCTTACAACTATGCAAGGATATTATGGAGGTCTGTATGCATCTAACTTCAACCGTTTTGGTAAGATGTATCGTGTTATGATTCAGTCTGATCCGTTGTCACGTAAGAATTTGGAATCGCTGAAGAATATCAAGGTACGCAACAGTGCAGGTGAAATGGCTCCGATCGCCCAGTTTATCTCTGTAGAGAAGGTATATGGTCCGGATATTATCAGCCGTTTCAACCTTTATACTTCCATGAAAGTGATGGTAGCTCCTGCCAGTGGTTATACCTCCGGTCAGGCACTGGCTGCTCTTGCAGAGGTTGCTCAAGAAAACCTGCCTACCGGTTATACCTATGAATTAGGAGGTATGGCACGTGAAGAGGCTCAGAGTAGCGGAAGTGCTACCGGGCTGATATTTGTGCTCTGTTTCGTATTCGTTTACTTATTATTGAGTGCGCAGTACGAAAGTTACATACTTCCATTGGCCGTATTGCTATCCGTTCCGTTCGGTCTGTTAGGTAGCTTCCTGTTTGTCAACGGTGTAAGTGCACTCGGTAATATCTCAGCGTTGAAGATGATTCTCGGTACGATGTCCAACAATATCTACATGCAGATTGCATTGATCATGTTGATGGGTCTGTTGGCAAAGAATGCCATCTTGATTGTAGAGTTTGCCCTCGACCGCCGTAAAATGGGTATGAGTATCACTTGGGCAGCCGTATTGGGTGCCGGTGCCCGTCTCCGCCCGATTTTGATGACATCCTTGGCTATGGTAGTCGGTTTGCTTCCGTTGATGTTTGCTTTCGGTGTAGGTGCTCACGGTAACCGTACACTGGGTACTGCTTCTATCGGAGGTATGTTAATCGGTATGATCTGCCAGATCTTTATCGTTCCTGTTTTATTCGTTATCTTCCAGTATCTGCAAGAGAAAGTTAAACCGATGGAATGGGAAGATATTGACAATGCAGATGCCGTAACAGAGATTGAACAATACGCTAAATAATGAAATTCGATATGAAGAAACAGATTCTATATATGTTGTGCGCAACTGCTCTCTTGAGCAGCTGCCACATCTATAAGTCGTATGACAGACCCGAAGATATCACAACTTCCGGCCTGTATCGCGATCCGGTAGCGGATAACGATACACTGGTTTCGGATACGACCAACTTCGGTAATCTGCCGTGGAGAGAAGTCTTCACCGACCCGCAACTACAGTCTCTCATCGAAGCGGGACTGAACCAAAATACTGACCTCTTGTCTGCCGCACAGAATGTGAAAGCCGCACAAGCCTCCCTGATGTCTGCACGTCTGGCTTATGCACCATCTTTGGGATTGTCTCCACAAGGAACAATCAGCAGCTTTAACAAGAATGCAGCTACAAAAACTTATTCATTACCGGTCACAGCCAGTTGGCAAGTCGATTTGTTCGGTCAGTTACTGAACTCAAAACGGAATGCACAAGTTACTTTGAAACAGGTTAAGGCATACCGTCAGGCTGTACAAACTCAAGTAATCTCAAATGTAGCCAATATGTACTACACGTTGTTAATGCTTGACCGCCAACTGGAAATAACTAAAGAGACGACCGAAATTCTGAAGCGCAATGCCGAAACGATGGAAGCGATGAAAGATGCAGCAATGTACAACATCAATTCAGCCGGTGTTGAACAAAGTAAAGCTGCTTATGCACAAGTACTTGCTACCATTCCTGATATCGAACAAAGTATCCGTGAAACGGAGAACGCCCTGTCTACTTTTTTAGGAGAAGCTCCTCATGCCATCAAACGTGGCGTATTGGAAGCACAAGTACTTCCGACCGAGCTTTCTGCAGGCATACCTATTCAATTGTTATCCAACCGTCCGGATGTAAAAGCAGCCGAAATGTCACTGGCAAGTTGCTACTATGACACCAACTCCGCACGTGCCGCTTTCTATCCGCAAATCACACTCAGCGGTTCGGCAGGATGGACAAACAATTCAGGAGCAGGGATCGTTAATCCCGGTAAATTATTGGCTTCCGTTGTAGGTTCACTGACACAGCCTTTGTTCTATCGGGGACAGAACATCGCTCGCTTGAAAGCTGCCAAAGCGCAGGAGGAACAGGCTAAATTATCTTTCCAACAGGCCTTATTGAATGCCGGTAGTGAGGTTAGCAACGCGTTAAGTCTATACCAAAAGACCAGCGAAAAGGTAGAATCCAGAAAAATGCAGGTAGAATCTGCACAGAAAGCTTCGGAAGATACAAAAGAATTGTTTAACTTAGGAACCTCAACCTATCTGGAAGTACTGTCTGCACAACAATCCTATTTGAGTGCACAGCTCTCTCAGGTGTCCGACTGCTTTGATCAGATGCAAGCTGTAGTAAGCCTCTATCAGGCACTGGGTGGTGGAAGATAAGAATAACTTTAAATATATAATACTATTATGATTAGTCCGTTAGCTTACGTAGACCCCGAAGCAAAATTAGGTAAGAATGTAACAGTTCTGCCTTTTGCCTACATTGAAAAGAATGTAGAGATCGGAGATGATTGCATCATCATGTCTTACGCTAGTATCCTGAAAGGTACTAAAATGGGAAAAGGGAACAAGGTACATCAGAATGCCGTTCTCGGAGCGGAACCGCAAGATTTCCACTTTACGGGAGAAGAGAGCAGCCTGATTATCGGTGACAACAATGATATTCGCGAGAACGTAGTCATCAGCCGTGCTACATTTGCCGGCAATGCTACTAAAATAGGAAATGGCAATTATCTGATGGATAAAGTGCATCTTTGCCATGACGTACAGATCAACAACAACTGTGTAGTTGGTATTGGTAGCACCATTGCCGGAGAGTGTACATTGGACGATTGCGTTATCCTAAGTGGTAATGTCACGTTACATCAATATTGTCATATCGGTAGCTGGACGCTCGTACAGAGTGGTTGCCGCATATCCAAGGATGTACCTCCATACGTTATCATGTCGGGAAATCCGGTGGCATATCACGGAGTAAATGCCGTAGTTCTGTCACAACACCGCAATACATCGGAAAGAGTCCTCCGGCACATTGCCAATGCATATCGCCTGATTTACCAAGGTAATTTCAGTGTGCAGGATGCAGTGCAGAAAATTATCGATCAAGTGCCAATGAGTGAGGAGATCGAGAATATCGTAAACTTCGTGAAGAACTCGGAAAGAGGTATCGTGAAATAATACTCACCACAGAGGACGCAGAGGACACAGAGGTTTTAAAATAAAGATAGTAAAACCTAAGACACCAAAAAGCAGATTCATGTAGATTGCATAAGTATTAATCATTGCAATATCTACATGAATCTGCTTTTATTATATCCGGATTATGTACTTTTATCTTCATTTCTCCGTGTCCTCTGCGTCCTCTGTGGTGAGAAATTATTCAAACTCCAGTGTTCCGAAAAAGTCGGGACGATGGAAATCCGGTTTCTCTATCTCTATCGGATTCCATGACAGGAAATGGGGAGTCTGCAACTCATCACCACATTTATAGAAGTTAGCTTTTATCTCTTTTCCATCAAGGGAATCAATCTGATGTTTGAAGAACACTTTATAAGGGATAATCAAGGCTACTTCCCAACCGGATTCGTCAGCCTGTTCTTCAAAAGGCACATTACCCAAACTGGACCAGCGTTGCACAAGGGCGGTTATTTCTTTCGGAGCATGTTCACGACCATTGCGTGCAGGACCTGCACCAATCAGAATCGTTCCGATACAATTACATTCAATATTATAATACACCCCATCATCTGCCGGTATAGAAAAGAATTCTACACAGGAGTCGGTCCATACAGAACCATTATCTTCTCCATATCTGGCACGTATACTCTCTTCCTTTACCTTAAAATGCAACAAAATAGAGTCCTGCGTGTGAGCTATGCGAAAATTTACTTTAGGCTTGTAGGGATACTCAGCCCAATTAACACATTGAATGGGTTGGAAATCAATCTTTTCTTCATCGAACAATTTCGGAAGCGAACAAGCCTCTACGTTAGCCGCACTAATTTTCTTTACTTTCATATTTCTTTCGTTTGGATGATACAAATATAGTTACTTTCTTCTAATAAGGTTCACAGAAATCAAATAAAAACAATATATTTGCCAATAGTAATACCTTAAAAGAACGAATTAGTGAAAAAAGTAACCCTTTTATTTCTGCTGTTTTTAAGCATCTCTGCAGTCCATACACAAGGTCAAAACATCACTTTCAGTCATTTGACCACGGATGACGGCCTTTCACAGTTCTCTGTCAATAGCATGTATATTGACGAAAGAGGAATTATATGGATCGGCACACGCGAGGGACTGAACCGGTATAACGGTAACGATATCAAAAGTTTTAAACTCAAAAAGAATGACCCGAACAGTCTGTTCAGCAACACAGTATTGCGTATCACCGGAAATAAGAAGGGGAAAGTATACCTGCTTTGTACCGACGGTATCGCAGAATTTGACCTGATTACTCAGCGGTTTAAAACACTACTGCAAGGGAATGTAGACGCCATCTACTATAATGAGAAACTATATATAGGTAAAAGAGAGGAAGTTTTCGTGTATAACGAAAGTACGGGCAACTTCGACCTTTATTATCATTTGGCAGGAAAGGATATCACTTTATCCTGCCTGCATCTGGACGATAAAAAGAACCTCTGGATGGGGACAACCGGCAACGGAGTTTACTGCCTGTCGGAGAACAAAACAGTATCCCAACCTATCACAAAAGGCAATATCACAAGTATCTACGAAGACTCCTCTAAAGAGTTATGGATAGGTAGCTGGGAGGAAGGATTATACCACATAACGACAGACGGTAACATCGAAAATCTTCGGCATGACCCCAAAAACCAGAACAGTCTATGTTCCGACTTTGTCAGAAGCTGTTGCGAAGATAATGCCGGTAATTTATGGATAGGAACATTCTACGGTTTGAACCGTTATGACAAAAGTAGCGGTCAGTTCCAGGTTTACACAGCCGATGACAGCAGACCGGACGGACTCACTCACTCTTCTATCTGGTGTATCGTAAAAGACGGTCAGGGAACCATCTGGCTGGGAACTTATTTCGGAGGTGTCAATTACTTTAACCCGGAGTACGAAATATACACCCGCTACAAAGTAGGAGACACGGAAAAAGAAGGGTTAAGCAGTCCGATTGTAGGAAGAATGACAGAAGACAAAGACGGTAATCTGTGGATTTGTACCGAAGGGGGAGGCGTCAATGTCTACAACCGGAAAAGCAATACCTACCGTTGGTATCGACATGAAGAAGGGAAAAATAGTATTTCGCACAATAACGTAAAAGCGATCTATTACGACCGGAACAACGACATCATGTGGGTTGGTACACATCTGGGAGGATTAAATAAACTCGACTTGCGAACCAATCGCTTTACCATATATCGGATGAAAGCAGGAGATCCCGCTTCACTGCCATCGGATATTGTACGCGATATCGTACCCTACAAAAACAAGCTGGTCATCGCCACACAAAACGGAGTCTGCCTTTTCAGCCCGTCCACAGGTAGTTGCCGACAACTTTTTAAAGAAACCAAAGAAGGAAGAAATATCGGCATGGTGGCCAGCCTTTGCTTCGATAAAAATGGTACTTTATGGATTGCGGCCACCGGAGAAGGAGTTTACTCTTATCGCTTTGACAGCGGGGAGCTGACCAATTATTCACATAATCCGGCTACTCCGAATAGCCTCAGCAATAATAACATCAACAATATTACGCTGGATAGTAGTGGCAACCTGTGGTTCTCCACTTCCGGAAGCGGTCTTGACCGTTATCGTGAAGAGAGCAATGACTTCGAGAATTTCGATGTACAAAAAGATGGTTTATCCAGCGATTGTATTTATGAAGTATTCGAATCATCTATCCAAAAAGGAAGTTTATTATTAATCACCAATCAAGGATTCTCACAGTTCGACTATCCGCACAAGAAGTTCTACAATTATGGTACGGAAAACGGATTCCCGTTAACAGCCGTCAATGAGAATGCCCTATTCGTAACCCACGATGGAGAAGTATTTTTGGGAGGTATTCAGGGAATGATCTCTTTCTGGGAGAAGAAGTTGCATTTCACACCGAAATCATATAGTATTATTCTTTCACGCCTGTTAGTCAACGGCAAAGAAGTACTTCCCGGAGATGAGACGGGAATTCTCGAACAATCCATCTGTCATACTCCCAAAATCAGCCTGAAATCAGACCAATCCATGTTCAGTCTGGAGTATGCAACATCCAATTTCATTCCCGCCAATAGAGACGAGATAGTCTACCGTCTGGAAGGTTTCTCCGACGAGTGGAACCATACATACCGCAAACAGACGCTTATCACATATACCAACCTGAATCCGGGCAAGTATACATTAATCATCAAATCGCAACGGGACGGTATCGAAGAGGCACGGCTCCAGATTCTGGTACTTCCTTCCTGGTACGAGACATGGTGGGCTTATCTGATCTATACAGTCATTACAATCAGCCTGTTCTGGTTCCTTATCCAGAACTACAATTCACGTATCAAACTGCGGGAATCATTGAAATACGAAAAGAAGCATATCGAAGACCTGGAAGCACTGAACCAGTCCAAACTTCGTTTCTTTACCAATATCTCCCATGAGTTCCGTACCCCGCTTACCCTGATTGTAGGACAAGTGGAAACGTTGTTGCAAGTACAGACATTTACCCCTAATATATATAATAAGGTATTAGGAATCTATAAGAACAGTCTACAGTTGCGGGAACTGATTACAGAATTACTTGATTTCCGTAAACAGGAACAGGGACACATGAAGATAAAGACGAGCAAGCATAATCTGGTGGAGTTCCTCTACGAGAATTATCTGCTCTTCTTAGAGTATGCAAGCAGTAAGCAGATAAACTTCAACTTCATCAAGCAAACAGATGACATTGAAGTATGGTATGACCAGAAACAGATGCAGAAAGTAATCAATAACCTTCTATCCAATGCTCTGAAACATACCAAAGCAGAAGATACGATAACAATCAAGGTGTCGCAGGAGCAAGACCATGCCATCATAGAAATAAAAGATACCGGTTCGGGTATTGCTGCTGCCGAAATCGATAAGATATTCGACCGTTTCTACCAGACCGAACATCTGAACTCATTGAACACCGGAGCCGGAACAGGCATTGGTCTGGCGCTGACAAAGGGAATCGTAGAACTGCATCACGGCACTATCCGTGTGGAAAGTGAACCCGGCAAGGGAAGCAGCTTCATCATCACCCTCAAACTTGGGAACCAACACTTTACGGAAGAGCAGATCGTCAAGGAAGATGTAGAATCCACCATTCAGCAACCAACAGACGTGTTTGTTCCTTCGGTTGAGGTATTGCCCGATGCCGAATGGAAAGAAGAAGAGAGCAACAAGCGTATTGAGGATGCCAAGATGTTGATTGTGGAAGACAATGAATCTATCAAACAAATGCTAGTCAGCATTTTCGAAACATTCTATCAGGTCACAACCGCATCCGACGGAGAAGAGGCTTTGGAAAAAGTGAAGGAAGAGATGCCTAGCATTATATTAAGTGATGTCGTCATGCCCCGTATGTCCGGAACAGAACTTTGCAAACGAATCAAGACAGACTTTAATACCTGTCATATTCCGGTGGTACTGTTGACAGCCCGTACTGCGATAGAACATAATATTGAGGGACTGAAAATCGGTGCGGACGACTATATCACCAAGCCGTTCAATACAAACCTGCTGATTTCCCGTTGCAACAACTTGGTTAATTCCCGCAGACTGTTACAGGAGAAATTCAGCAAGCAACCGCAGGCTTTCGCACAAATGCTGGCTACCAACCCGATGGATAAGGAAATGCTGGACCGTGCTATGGCTATTATTGAACGCCATTTGGACAACCCGGATTTCAACGTCAACATTTTCGCCCGCGAAATGGGTATGGCACGTACTAATCTGTTTACCAAGTTGAAAGCCGTTACCGGACAGACTCCGAACGACTTCATCCTAAGTATACGTCTCAAGAAAGGAGCCGTCATGCTCCGGAACAATCCGGAACTGAATATCACGGAAATCTCCGACCGAATCGGCTTCTCTTCTTCGCGCTATTTCAGTAAGTGCTTCAAAGAGATTTATCACGTCAGTCCGTTGGCCTACCGTAAAGGGGAAGAGAAAGAAGAAGGGGAAGAAGAAACAGTGTAATATCCAGTATTACCAGGAGTGTACTATTTTGTACTTCAGTTGTACATTACTAGTCATCCTTGTTTTCTCAATTGTTTATCTTTGTATCAGTAACATTACCCCTAAAAGATAAACATTATGAGAAACGTTTCACGCCTATTCCCGTTATTGCCCGGCATTGCCATGCTAACCGGCTGCAATCACGCATCTCAAAAGAACAACGGACAAAACGTTCAGAAGCCGAACATCATTTATATATTTGCGGATGATCTTGGCATCGGTGACTTGAGCTGTTACGGAGCGAGTAAAGTTAGTACTCCCAATATTGACCGCCTGGCAGGACAAGGAGTACAATTTACCAATGCTTACGCCACTTCAGCTACCAGTACCCCTTCCCGTTTCGGGCTCTTGACGGGTATGTATCCCTGGCGGCAGGAAAACACGGGTATTGCTCCCGGAAACTCGGAACTTATCATCGACACTGCCTGCGTTACAATGGCCGATATGCTGAAAGACGCCGGATACGCTACCGGTGCTGTCGGCAAATGGCATCTGGGACTGGGGCCGAAAGGCGGAACAGACTTCAACAGCCAAATCAGTCCGAATGCGCAAAGTATCGGTTTCGATTATGAGTTCATCATTCCGGCAACCGTAGATCGTGTTCCTTGTGTATTCGTTGAAAACGGACGTGTAGTGAATCTTGATCCGAACGATCCTATCACCGTCAGCTACGACCACAAAGTAGGTGACTGGCCTACGGGAGAGGAAAATCCGGAACTTGTGAAATTAAAGCCCAGTCAAGGACACAACAATACCATTATTAACGGTATTCCCCGTATCGGCTGGATGACCGGAGGAAAATCCGCTCTTTGGCAAGATGAAGACATAGCCGACATCATCACTGACAAGGCTAGGAACTTCATTGCCTCACATCAGGAAGAGCCCTTCTTCTTATATATGGGTACGCAAGACGTGCATGTGCCCCGTATCCCCCACCCTCGTTTTGCAGGAAAAAGCGGACTTGGAACACGTGGCGATGTCATTCTTCAGTTAGACTGGACTATCGGTGAAATCATGCACACATTGGATAGCCTCAACATAGCCGACAACACCATTCTGATCTTCACCAGTGACAACGGCCCCGTGATTGACGACGGCTATCAGGACTATGCCTACGAGAATCTCAATGGTCATACTCCAATGGGAATCTATCGCGGTGGCAAATACAGTGCTTACGAAGCCGGTACCCGCATTCCTTTTATCATTCGCTGGCCTGCTAAAATACAGCCTTCCAAACAACAAGCGCTTTTCTCGCAGATCGACACTTACGCATCACTTGCTTCGCTTCTGAATCAGCCCTTGCGCAAAGGTGCAGCCCCCGACAGCCAGGAACATCTGGATGTACTTTTAGGCAAAAACAATACAGGTCGTGAGTATGTAGTCCAACAAAATCTGAATAACACACTTGCCATTGTTAAGGGACAATGGAAATATATTGAACCAAGTGATGGTCCTGCTATCGAGTTTTGGACAAAGATGGAACTGGGTAATGACAAACAGCCTCAGCTATATGATCTCTCATCCGACCCATCGGAGAAAACGAATGTAGCGAAGTCACATCCCGAGATTGTAAAAGAGTTATCCGCATTATTGGAAAGTGTAAAAGAAGAATAGAAATATGAGAATAATAGATTTGTATGATTTTGCACCTATCTTGAATAATAACACCCACTACACCCACGCAAAATCCATACATTTGTAGAAAATATAAAACAGTGAATATGCGTTACAACAAAAAGCAATATATCACACGATTTTTCTAACCTTATTGAAAACGTATAATAAAATCGGACTTTAATCAATTTAACCCCCTAAAGAGAGGAACCGTGAGGCTCCTCTCTTTTACTTTGACTCCTATTGAAAAAAGTTATTTCATAAAAGTAAAGAATTGTCTGCTCTTTGAACATCAGTGGGCTTCTTTGATTAGCTCTATTCTCATAAAACGAATGTTTTTCTCACTCTCATTCTGGACATCCTCCCCAAAGAATCCCAAACGGCTAAACGTGCCTGTCACATTCACAGAAAGCTCCAATCCTTTTGTGCCTTTCTGCTTGAAGTGTACCGTACCGATATCACTCCATGTTTCCGGGTAGGAGTTCTGGCGTACATTGGACAACTCCCCGTCTTTCTTCATCAATACGGAATTGAACGGAGTATTATCATCCACTTTCAATGTAATTCTAGCTCCCTCAGCAAATGATCTTCTCCAATGGCGACTGGTGAATACACGTACTTTGTAAGTACCCGGCTCATCAATCACACATTTCAGCTGCAACTTACCAGTACCCGCATGGAAGTTTTGTGTATTTCCACCCTCAGCAATCGTCAGACTTCCCTCTTTGCCCGGAATAATCTTACCATTTGCCACCGGAATACTGACTACATTCTCGTTCATGTAATTATCCTCGCTAAAACGTACCGGAGACTTACATACCAACTTCAGCACCGGAATTTCATCATAATTCAGATGAGCAGGAACTGTTAATATCGGATACGATTGATTAGTCACCGTCACTTTCTTACCGGAAGCAAGTATTTCTGCCTTTGTAATGGATGTCGACAAACCCTTCAATGCAATACAACGGTTCAGAGGTTCCCTCAAAAGATGCAGATAAATCACATTACCCTTATGTGTAACATACCCCCAAGGGAAGTTATCATTAAAAGGATTTCCGGTTGTTCCGTAGACAGCTTCCGAATTCTTCTGCATCCACTTTCCGATGAAATCCATTATATCAATACTCGGTTGTGGTACGGTTCCATCCTCCTTCGGACCGATATTCACCATATAGTTCACTCCACGACTCGCACATTCTATCAATGAACAAAGAATATCTTTCGGGCTCTTCCAGTTCTGGTCGTTCTTTTTGTATCCCCAAGTATGATTCATGGTAGCCACCATTTCCAAATCCATATTCACACGCGAACAAGGCATCTCATTGTCTCCCAATGCTCCATAATCTCCTAGATTATAACCCACACGACCATTCACAATACATTCCGGCTGTAATTCTCTGACTACATTTACAAATGTCCGGCTCTGTTCTTTCGTCAGGTCAAACGGAGTGTCATACCATAACAAATCAATTTTACCGTATCGGGTAAGCAATTCCCGCATTTGCGGTAAAGCCTTTTCTCTGATATAACGGTCCAGATTCGGTTTTACTTCCGATTTCGGCTTACCATAATGCCCGTCATATTCATTCTGCATCACAGCAGCGTCTTCTTCCCGCCAATCTTGCCGATGAGAATAGTAGAATCCGACTTTTACCCCATGCTTACGGCAAGCTTCTACCAGTTCTTTCAAAGGATCTCTCTTATAAGGAGTACGCTCAATATCAAAATCAGACACCTCGCTCGGATACATACAAAAGCCTTCATGATGTTTAGTCGTAAATACAATATAACGAGCTCCGGCTTGCTTTGCTAATTTCACCCATTCTTCCGGATTATATTTAGCTAACGTAAGTTTATCAGCCAGTTTCTCATATTCATTGTTAGGGACCTTGGCAAAATTCTGTATCCACTCACCGATGCCATCCACCGGCTTTCCATTCCATTCACCGGCAGCAACTGAATACAATCCCCAATGAATAAACATACCAAAGCGACCTTCACGCCACCAGTCCATATCTACCGACTGTTGTGCCTGTCCGCAAACAAACGCCCAACTCAACATTAATATACTTAACAACTTCTTCATATTCATACCATTCTTTCTTGATCTACTATTTCACTAACGACACATAAACAGGCATTCCCTCGGACAATACAGTCTTCAATATTGTATTTCCTGCCGCATTCTCTTCCAACGTAATCTTTTGGCTTTCATCACCACTTTTCACCGCCCATTTCCCCTTCAACTCTATCGAAGCTTCTGTAGGTGTAGTCCGCCAATTATTTTTGCCAATCGTTTTCGGACGAAGATTAGGATTGCACAACGCCAGTTCCAGTCCGCTTCCACTTTTATCCAGACGTTCCATTACCAGCAACTCCGTTTTAGAAGCACATACCACTCCTGCCGATAAATTAGAGATCGGAGCAAACAGAGCGTATGCAATGGTAGATGCAGGAAGATACTTCACTATATGCACAGAATCTTGTGCAGTGATGACCTTAAACAGTTTCTCCTGCTCTTGCTTCTTGGCAAGTTCCTTCATCTGTTCGGAAGTAGTACCCGGAACAACCATAAAATGATAACTTTTCTTTTCCGGCTTCACCCCATGATGAAGATAAGCCTTTGCAGCAGTCTCCTTTCCCATTCCGGCAGCCATACCCGCTGATGAAGGAGTAGTCTGTTCACCGTACTTAATCACCAACCGGTCGTGTCCTTTCGGAACAAAATACCCGGTAGTGGTAGGAGTAACCATCCAAGCGGCAACCTGTGGTTCTATAATCTGTTCTTTTCCTGCTTTCATTATCTGTCCGTTTACAGTCATATCTCCGGATTCTTTAGATACAATAGATTGGAAAAGATTTGTAGCAGTAATCCATTCATCCGAATAGTCGCCCTTCGCCTCTATATCAGTACCAAGACTATACAACATTCCATCAATGGCAAATACAGACTTGCAGAAAGAAAGGTTAGTCGGTTCAAAACGACGACTTCCCCAACGATCATCCTGATCGAAAGCAGCCGCAAAAAGACCACAGTCTTTCCAAGCCAATGCTCCTGCAAAATTAGTCGTTGTTGATTTTTGGTCGAAACGGTCAGCATCATTTTTATTAGGCGTCATTTCCTTCCAATCCGTATAATGTACAGTAGTACTCCCGGGCATCATATTCCAGTCCCAACCGGCACTCTTCTTTTCTTTATCAGCGGGATAACCACACTTGGCAAGTCCACCTTCATAAAGTATTTCCAGCGTTCCATGACTTTGGTATCTGCCGAACCGGTTGGTTTTATTATATATCTCTCCACCCCAAAAGTTGGTAGTCGGACAACGCATCACTGCCAGCCAATTACCCTGTCTGTAAACTCCTGCCGGGCTGAAATTAAACTGATAAAAGCCATCCGCTTTCAGTTCGGGAGCATCCTTATACTTCTTCGTCTTATAAAAATAATTGTAGTAAGAAGCTAATTCCTGATCATACGGAATCCCTAGCACATCTCCTCCCACTTCAATCAATGTCTCAAACAATTGTCGCGAGAAATTAATCCCCAAACCGGTAAAAGGATGTCTGCCCGCCATACTATTCGCAAAATAACGGTCTTTATCCGATTCAGAACGTACCGCCATCAAATAAATACTAACCACAGCTTTGCTCATCCGTTGATACGCCTCCTTCTCAATACGGAAGGAAGTGCCTTTCAGCCGTCCCATATATTCCACCCAAGTGCGATATGAATACATATATCCGTTATAATGGGTATTATGATGAAATCCTGTTCCGTCAGGTTTCAGTATATCATATCCGCTAGGACTGTACTGGGTACATCCCGACAGGAAATGAGAAAAGGCAGTCAAATCTTTGATAGCTTGCTCATCATTCGGATTGTGAACCGCACAGATAAACAAGTGCGGAACAACATTATAAATATAATCAGAGTTCACCTTTAATTTCAACTCTTCCGCATTCAGATACAGCCATTCGGCCTCCAATAAGTTCCATACAGCAGCAATCAACCTTCCTCTTCTTATATCATCACATACGGACAATGCACTCAGCAAATCAGCCGGGACTTTACGTACATCATCATAATTACTATACTTATACTTGGGAATACTCTCTATGATATTTCCCGTAAAGAGAAAATCCAGATAGAGATTAAAACTCTTTTTAGCCTCACCTCCGTCACGTTGGGCAGCAAAAGCCAATGCACGCACTGTTTTAGCGATATCCCGTCCCTGCTGAAGAGTTATCTTACCCTTATTTAATATTGAAGCACCGGTAACCGTTGTCTCATTTACCCGCTCCAATTGGTACAACTGCACTTGCATCAAAGCAGCATCTATTTCCTTTTGATTCGCTTTCGGAACGGGCAGTTTATACTTTTTCCTAAACTCCTTCAACTCTTTCTTCTTCACTTCCACATCAGACACTGACATTTCTGTCTGTGCCGAATAGTTTGTGTGGACATTACCCATAGTATAAGGGGATAGACATACCCCTACACAAAATGGTAATAAACCAATCCAGTTCTTCAATTTCATAATTATTTATCTTTTATAGTAGCTTTCTTTATACCTATTTCAACGCTTTCAGCCAATCAGGCACAAAACCCAAACGACGTTCCAATTGTGCCTCATACAATGACTCCGGCTCTACCGGAGTACCATGACTTTCGTCAAGCTTTACCTGCTCTTGTACAAAATTCAACGGATCACCATGAAAACCGACAATCGTCGGTGGCAAGAATTTCCACCCTTTAAAGCCGATACGCCACCAATCGAATACTCCGGAAGGAGCGGAATTACCACTTGCAGTCCGGGATCTTTCCGAATACATATTCCAAATAGTAAGATCATCCAAATGATTAGGCAACTGATCATAATCACCTCCCTGACGGAATTGCATGAATCCACCCTTGCAAGCATCTATCAACGTAGCGCGGGGTTGCGTGGCATGAGACTCGAAGCAAGCGTCTTTCCCCCAATGCACACGCCAGATAACCGCTCCCATACTCGGTTTGGAAACACCACAAGCATGATATTGTCCGGCACCCTCTTCATACACACTTCTATTATCAATCAACAAACCATTCGTGCGGTCTGTCACCTTACCGATAAACACACGCGAAGAACCTGCAGAGCGGATAGCAGAATGACCACGATTTCCCTCTATCGTGATATCGTAAGCCGACACATTGGCACTATTGATAATGGAAGTAGCTTCACTCACACTTGTAAATTTCACACGTCGCATCCATGAATTAGTTAATCGAACCATATTCAATGGCTTGTATGCACCGTCGTCCTCCCAAGTGCCATGATGTTTGAAATCATCTTTTGCCTGTCCCACAAAAGACAAATCCTCCACTCCCACTTCTTCATAATGCGGATACTGATGAATCTCCCATTTCCAACGTGCTTCCACTTCATGCATAATCGGCTCTTTAAAAGTAATACGATTACCACTTTTAGCTATAATCTGATGGAAATCCTGTACCTGCACACCCTTATCTATTATATTAGTCATCGTTGCCTCCGCCTTATATGGAGACAATTCTTTATCTACCAGTTCAGGAGTATTATCCTTTAAATACAGACACACCCAATCACCCTTGTTCAAACCGGTTGCATCATCTACTTCTACCACATAGGTACCTTTTTTTGCGTCAGAGGTTACAGTGCACATCTTGCGGGTATCCGAATTATGTTTCAGTTCAAGCATACATGGAGATGAATACATCACCTCTGTACTTCCTGGCAAATTAGGAGTCGCCATAATCAACTTAGTCTTATCCGGACCGTCACCTTTAATAACCAAATGTCCGCCAGTAATAGGAATACTATAACTTGTATTATTCCCTTTACTATCTGTTGCATACGTTTTTCCCGCTTCCGGCTCTCTCATACCATTATCGTCCTCATTATGCAACACATACTCTCCTTCAGGGAAATAGATCACAACACGGGCATTCGGATTATTACCATTTGTATCATTCTTGCGGGTCAGATTCTTCTCTTGCAAAATATCAATCAATGCAGCCCGAGCTGTCAGATTTTTCGCATTCATCCGTTCTTTCACATTCATCACCTCATATCCCAAAGAGAAGCCATCTGGAGGAGCTACTTCCCCATGATGATATCCGGCATACGAAAAATCGAGCAGAACATTATCCGAAGTTCCTAACACAAATTTATTCCAAGCTTCAGTAGTACCTTTTCCCAGCACAACAGAAGTTATTGTCAACTTTCCACAACACAAAGACAAACCGACAGTCTTATTTTCTTCATCAGCGACAAGTCCATTCATTAAAGAATAAGCAGCCGATGTAGTAGATATAACATCTACCGGTCTACTAGTCAGTTGCTTCCATTGCATCCCGTTGAATGACACTTCCCAATAGTTCTTTTCATTCAGCCTCAACCGTGGTACAAATGTCCCTTTTCCCGTTTTGGCAAGGGCAGCTACCGGCTCACCGTTCGCATCAGTCAGTATGCCCTCCGTATTATAGAACTCGTATATCCAATATCCTTCTTCATTAATCCCCAATATGGGAATTTCCTTTTTTTCGTTTTTCTCTACCTCTGGATAGATCCTTAGAATATGACCGTTCTCCAACTCCATTACCCAAACGTTGTCCTGTTCCTGGAAATAAGTGAGCACCCTCAACTTTCCATCTGCCAACTGCTGCATATCAGCAATATCCTGATTCATTTGTGCAATATACGCAGCAACCTCCGTCTCCGGAATCTGCCCTTCGATATATTCTTTTGAATCTTCATCCTTACATCCAAGCAACAACACCTGTGATATAATCATACTTATCACAGGTGCCATTTGCCGGAATTTCTTTACGAAATTATTCATTTATTCCAGTATTATTATTTCAAAGCCTTTAACCAAGCTGGTACTGCTCCCAGACGTTTCTCCAACTGTGCCTCATAAAGAGACTCGGGAGTAACCCTCGTTCCAGTACTTTCTTCATAAGTAAGCTGTTTTTCCTCTTGTGAGAATGTCACGGCCTGTCCATGAGTACCGACTACGATAGGCGGATAAATCTTCCACCACTTATCTATATTATTCCACCAAGTGAAATTAGTGGAAAAGTCTCGCTTCTGTTCATCAATTGTTCCGGTCACATTCAGATTCCATATAGTCAAATCACTCAAATGATTCGGCGCTTCATCTTCTGCGCCACCTGCATGATAATGAACCAACCCACCACTACAATTATCAAATAGAGTAGCACGAGGTTGTGTGGCATGAGATTCGAAACAAGCATTACTACCCCAGTTCGAGTTCCAAATCACATTACCAATACTTGGTTTGGAAACACCACATCCATGCCACTGACCTTGACCGATAACTCCATATTTATTAGCTGTTCCATCTTTGCTTTGATCACTTATCTTACCAATGAATATACGTGTCGAACCGGCAGCACGTACTGCTCCATGTCCACGATTACCTCTGATTTCAATATTATAGGCAGAGCAATTGGCTGATTCGGAAATAGTCAACGCTTCACTTACACTCTCAAAATCTACATTACGTACCCAGGAATTAACTAATCGTACCATAGCGATCGGTCTATATTCTTGATCATATCGCCATGCATCTACGTTACTCGGTGCACCATCACCGTGATGATAATAGGGAGTGATTGCCTGACCTACGAAAGTTAAATCCTCTATTCCCACATTTTCGTAATACTTATATTCGCGAATTTCCCAACCCAAACAATCGTCATACTGGGTGTCAATATCATGCATAATCGGTTCATAGAAAACAACGCGATTACCACCGACTGATTTTATTTGATGAAATTCCGTAACTTTAATTCCGTAATTATCATTAGATTTCTCTGCCGTAATAGGAACAGGCTGTTGTTCTATTGACCACGAGCCGGTCGGGGTAATAGGACCAAGTTCTTTTGCCAATAAATCTTTATTACCACTCCGCAAACGTAACTGTACCCATTTACCCGGCTTCAATCCGGTAGTTGAAGAAACCACAAGATTAGACTCACCTTTCTTCGCATTCTCTACAACATTCGCCAATAATGGAGAATGTCCTGCATTATTCGGGCTATTAGTATGTTTGATACTTAACATAGGGACATTAGTAGCCTCCGTATCTCCATTCGGCGTTTTCATCACCAGCCGAGTCAATTGAGGACCATCTCCCTTGATAATAAAGTTTCCTCCTAAGATATCATAAGGGAAGTTCATACCAGCTTCTTCATGCAGAATATACTCACCTGCAGGGAAGTAAATCACAATTTTGGCATTCGCATTAGTAGCATTCGAAGTCGTTTTACGAATAAGTTTATTTTCATCCAATATACGAGTAAAAGCTTCTAAAGCAGTAATATTCTCCTGTTCCATGCGTTGTTTCACATTACAAACCTTATACCCCCAAGCAAAACCATCCTTAGGAGCAGTTTCACCGTGATCATATCCGGCATACGAATAATCCAGCAACACATTATCATCACTATTCATTAAAAATTTCTTCCATGCCTGTGCCGTACCATTATTAACCGTATTCAGTTTAAGTACACCGTTACCCGCACGAGATTCTAAAGTAATAGTATTGGCTACTTCATCTAAAATAACGGAACGATAAAGAGAAAAGTTAGCAGCCGTTTTCTCAGCCAACGATGGAGCAATATTATTACCTAAACGTTTCCATTGAGCTCCATTGTAAGAAACTTGCCAATAACCATCTTTACCTAATGTAATTTGAGGAGTAAATAGACCTTTCCCCGTCTTGCTTAAAGCAGGAGCAGGATTTCCTTGCAAGTCAGTAAGGACAGCTGAAGTCCCGCCTAACAGATAATTCCAATAACCATCTTCGTCAATACTCAGAAGAGGAATATCTTTATCTTCAGTAGCCTGAGCATTAGCGTCTACAATCTGTTGATTGCTAAGTTGCAATTTATAGAAGCCTTTACTATCAGTGATATAATCAACAATCTCCGCTTTATTATCCATCATGGCTTGATAGGCGGAAATATTAGTGTTGTATTGAGCAATAAGTTCCGTTAACTGTTCAGGTTGCTCTGGAATAGGTTGATTACTTATTACTTCATCATCTGAACAAGATGTAAATGACATAGCAATAAATAAACAAGTAGCCAAATAGTGTAAACGATATTTCATGTTTTTCGAATTTAAGTGGTACGATAAGAAAAGAAGAATCTGCCAGCTTCTATTCATGCCAACAGACTCTCCTTTATTTATTCTAATCTGTTGCAACAACTATTCGATTATTGCACCTATGCCTTGATATTCAGGTTTAAGAGTGTATTTACCTTCTGAAGCACTAAATCCAGCTTCAAAAGGGATTGTACCTAAATTCATTTCTATCTCATTATGGAACTCTGGATTCGGCGTAGAGTTAAAAGGTTTCCAAAGCTTTATGGAAGATGAAGCAAGTGAAGTAAACACATGATTACCAGCGAAATCTTCATTAATAATATTCAATTTATCCGCATCTTTGGCCTTTGATATAAATGCTTTGGTAGTTCCTTGTGCTCCATTGTCATACCAAACTAAATTACGTTTCATACTCCAACCACTTTCAAACTCAACCTGTACATAATAGTTGTTTTGATGATTAAATATATTCATAAATGTATTATTATCGAAAACTACATTACCATCGATATTTCCCTGTCCTGCAGTTAATGACATCAATGTACAATTAGTATAAGTTCCGGCTGTCCTACAATAAAAAATATTGTTTTTTATTGTTATATCCGAATATGTTTTCGTATATAGAGCCAAGAAAGTAAGAGCCTTTGTTTCAGTATACCCAGACATGGATATACGGCAAGAATTTATCATAAAGTTCTTTATCCCCACTCCAAGAGAAAAATAAGTGAAACTCTTTCCATCAGGAATCTCAATTTCACATTCTTCAAAATACAATCGTTCTATGATTTTTGATCCACCTAAGTTAAACCAATAATTTCGGGTTGTCTTACCTGAGAGATGAATACCTTTACACAGCAAATTAACTTCCACAGAAAGTTTATCACTCGAAGTTATCAACTTGGAATGCTCAGACTTATTTTCTGCTATCAATATTAGATTTTTCAGGCTATTGTTTGGTAAAGACACCATAGCTCCCTTAGCGATAAAATAAATTCCTTCTGCTGTTATCTCCTCACCATCACCTTTCAACTCAGCATTCGGATAATCGAACTTATTAATCACTACATCTCCAATCTTGATATCAAATCCAGCCTGATACTCCGCCCAATAACTGTCTGAGATCGTTTTAGCCTTTATCTGATCGGAAGCCGTATTCACTCCACGAGTCACTTCGACCACAATTGTACATTCACTCGGAGTAATAGGAGGAGTTAAGGTAACGGTAACGTCTGTAGCACCAGCCGAATATTCTGAAACCTTCGCATTCCAATCTGCCGGAGCATTTACCCTAACCAAATCACCATCTGCCAGATTAACTTTTACTGAAAAAGAGGCCTCTACACCACCGGCTATTGTCCAAAGTCCGTCAACTAGACCTTCCGCATTGATTGCACATTCTAAACCTTCCACAACAGGGATCTGATAAACTTGACCTCCAATCGTAACATTGAAATAGCCATCTTTCACTTCTACCTTATTTATTAACGGAGGATTGTTATTCTCTCCTTCTGCTAAGCCATTTTCCAATACCTTCCACGTAGAACCATCATAGCTTACCCACCAATACTTCTTGCCATCGGCATCCGGATTCTTATCAATCTTAAATTGGGGAGTTATCGTTGCATCCTCACCGTCTTTCGCTTTAGCACGCCATTCGGTTTTATTTCCGGCGATTACCCAATAACCATCCTCACTGATATCAATAGACGGATAATTGTCCCCTACTTCACCTTGCGTCAAAGTCAATGTTTCACCATTACTTAAAGTCAACGTATAAGTATCGCCATTAATGGAATAATTGGTAATTGTTTTATTACCGTCCAATGCTACACGCAAGATATTCATCTCATCGTTCAACCGTTGTACTTGTGCTTCTACACTCGCCACACGGTCCTTCAGGGCATCAATGTCCTTTTCTAAATCGTCTGTGTCACACGCAACAAAGACTAGTGCCAACAAACTGAATAATATGAATGATTTATAGTATCTCATAATAATTTCTTTACTTTATTGATTCCACTTATTCACTAACTGTCACTTTCAACGATTTAATCAAACGATAGCCCTCCTTAGAGAATATCTGAAAATGAACATCATACACTCCCGGATCAACCCCTTTCGTCTGAATAGCCAATGACGTATCGGTCAAATCTATCGTCAGAGGTGTAGGATCAATGATTATCTTATCCACATTAGTCTGTTCTACTTTCAACTCTTTCAGAGTATTCTTCGCAATCGTTACAGAAGTCAGACTAGTTGCTCCATCTGCGAAAGTCATATTCAGTCCTCCCAATAGAGGAATATCTGTTGTACCTCCTTCTGCAAAAGAAAAAGTCATTACATTATCCTTGACCACTACATCCGCAAATATACTTCCGGGAATCTTTGTAATATCCGCAATGTTATAAGGTCCTCCGATACGCTGTGTTTCGCCACCTGCAATGGTATAACACCAATAGCCCTCTTCATCAATTGAGATCGTCGGCGTTTCACCGTCTTTTCCATCCTCAGGATTTGCCTTACTAGACAATTTTATTGTTTCACCATTGAAAGTATAAGTCCAATAACCGTCTTCACTGACTCCCAATACTGGTATATCTTCGTCAGGTAATCCGCTATAAACGGTCAGTTCCGTACCATCACTCATTTTCAAGGTATAATTACCTTTCTCATCCATAGAATATTCAGTGATAAGAACAATTCCTTGCATAGCCTCTTGGAAAGATTTAATGCTTGTATTCAGACTTTCCAAATTATCGGTTAATGCGTCTAAGCGGGCATTCAGTTCATCAATGTCTTTGCGTATATCATCCTTATCATCACACGCTGTAAAAGTAATGACAGGTAATAGGCTTAATATTAGTATTAATATCTTTTTCATGTTATCTTAGTTTTAACGTTGAGCACCGTAAGCTTTATATTCATCTTTAGGAATAAATGTGCCGGTCGATTTATCAAAAGTCACAAACATATCTTTAACAACGGTCAACTCAGTCATTGTTGCTGGGCGTTCGCCTCCAAAACATAACTGGAATGTCTTCATCGTTGCATTACCATTATACCCATAATTAGAACTTCCTTCTGCTACATAATCCTCCTTAGGAATTCCTCTAAGTAAAACTGTAGTAGTAATAGGATCCGGTTTAATAAACTGTGTAGCAGGATAACTTTGCCAATACAGATTTTTATTAAATGTTACTTTTCCTATACTGCTTGCCCAAACAAGTCCAGTAACACCACTCGTACCTGTAGATTCCACATCGACAAATGTATTGGAATTCATTATTAGTTCTTTAATTATTTTATTTTGACCACTAAATACTTTAAAATTTGTCATATGATTTGCATATTCTTGTGTCTTTGGAACATCTCCCGAATAATAAACTATATTATTTTCAAACGTAAGAAGATCACAATCCATATTGAACATTATATTCATTCCAGCTCCAGATTGTTCTATCTTTATTTCAGAGTTTCTCATCTCAAAAGAAACTAAATGATCAGTACTTGCTGCATTCAGAATCATCAGACCTTTTCCTATTGACAAATTATTTACTTTACAATTATCAAGTGTTATTTTACCAACAGTTCCTTTCGCACGTAATGGATATTGGTTCTCAATAGAATTATTCAGATTCACATTTTGAAAAACCAATGTATTCGTAAAGTATATTTGGGAAGTAATTGTTAACTCTATATCAGATATTTCCTCCGTATTTGGCAATATAACAAGGCTTTCAATACCAGAAGTACCCAAACTATAAGTCAACCTCTTGCCACTTTCTGAAATGAAATAAACCCCACCTTCAGTCAAATTACCATCAGCAGGAACAGCTTTAACATCACCGTATAATTCTCTTGTTATTTCCAATCCACCTACACGGATCTTTTGACCATCATTGTATCTTTCTTCATTTGTGTTCAGTTCTTTCGGCGTCTTCACCTTTATCTTATCTACCGCCCACAATGAACCTTTCTGTACTTGAACAGTAATATCGGAAGTATTATTCGCAGCAGCACGGGTATTCACAGCCTTGACTGTAGCGGCAGGAGCATAGATATACAATTTATAATTGTTACCTTTATCATCCGCAGCATCCAGTTCACTCAAAGTTGCCCTCCAACCCTGCGGATAAGTAACTTGCGGATTTTCACCTGTTATCTTCACAAGCACTTCTACTCTTGTATCTTTCTCAATTACCCAAAAACCCTCTGCATCTAAATCTATGCTTGTCTTATCAATGGCGCAAGCCAAATCGGCAACAATAGGAAGTGTATGTACAGTGCCATCTGTCATTGTTACCACAAAGTTATCACCTACCACTTCGGCTTTCACAAAGAACTGATCGCCCAAAGAACTGCCAGCCACACTTCCACCACCAGTTACAGGCTTCCAATCACCGTCACCAAAGCGTACCTGCCAATTGCCATCCTGCACACGGAACTCAGGATAACCTTCACCATTCTTTCCCGGCTCACCTACGGCTATCACACCGGTAGGTTCTCCATTGATGTACCACATTTTATCTTCTCCTACTGTAACTTCAGGCTCATTTATAGTTCCCGGTTTACCAATAGTCAGTGTCAATTCCGTACCATCACTCAGAACAATCTTCTTCTGTGTAACCTCTCCATTATCGGTTACATTCTTCACCTCACTGATTGTCTTATTCTGCGTGTCGAGAATATAAGCTATCACCGCCAAATTATCATTTAATAATTTCACCTGTTCCTCAATAAGCGTCACCCTATCTTTCAAGTCGTTCACATCATCTTTCAAGTCATCCGTTGTACAACCTGTTACGGCAAAGACCATCAAGAAGAAAAGTATATACGATTTTATGTACTTCATAATCTGTATAGTATTTAAAGTTATTCTGTTACATTGATTATCAACTCACAAATCTTAGATGCCTCATGTGCATAACTAAAGTTATTCATCAAGAATGTAGCGGTATAAGTACCTACCTGATCGTATGTATAACTATAAGTATCCACATCCAAAGAAACATCTTTTACTTTCACGGATGAATCCACTTCCGGACATTCCACTAAGTTAATATAGTCGGAAACAAGCCAACTGTACTTCCATGGATTACCGGCTGAAGTTCCATTGATAACCATTCCGCCACTTGCTATACCGGTCAAGTTCCACAAACCATTTACACCACCGGTAGTGACAGAACCATATTCACGATCTGCCGGCATATAATCCTTATTTTGGTCCTTAAACTCTGTCTTATTTTTCATATTTAGTGGAGTAAAGCCAAATGAGCTTGCGTAAAGTTTTGTTACACGACCATTTTTCCATTTAGTTTCTACGTGCATATCCTGCACATGAAAAGTGGACTGAATAATTGTATTTCCGTCAGGATATGCAGCAGATGGGCTAGGATCGAATGGAGCTTCTTTTTCATCCTTATTCACAACGAAAGCCAAAGTTAACTTCTTGCCTATATAGTCTTTTACAGATCTCTCACAAGGAGTAGCTTGTGTAGCATTCGATACCGGTTTTTGTGGCAACTCAGCTCTAGGAATAAGTACTTCCCAAGGTGTTTGTTTTTCTACTAAAATAGAATCCGCCTCAAAATTAGTCTTACTCAAACCTGGAAAAACTATTGTTTGTCCAGGATTTGCCGGGTCTTCTTTTTCAGCTAAATACAAAACATCAAACATATCTCTGCAAGAATTGAGTTCACCTGATCCACCTTTCCCATACTGTGCCCAAACGGAAAACTTCAAAATACAGGATTCAATATCATCCACATTAATCTCTTTACGGTCACGATAAATATATTGGTGGCCTATCTCCCCACTAAAGAAAGATACATAATCCGGATCTCCATGCAAAAGGAATTCTATTGGTGTTCCCTTCTTTACTGTCAGGATATTCCCTTCATATCTTACATTTTCGTTGGTAGCCACACTTACGCTGACATCGGTCAGATCCCGATCCAATTCTTTCTCACATGAAGTGAACCAAAGAGCTCCCAAACCTAACAATAATAATTTATATGTTTTCATCGTCATATTCTCTTCTTAAGTTATTAATGAAAATAAAAGCGGATTACCAACCCGGATTATTAGTCGTTATCAATTTGTTCACAGCACGCTCTGCATCCGGAATCGGGAAATACCTATAAGCAGAAGTCACACGGAAGAACTGTACCACCTGCGAAGCCTGATTCCAAAGATTCCCGACTTGAGCCGCCTCAGCCTGTTCGTTCATTTTTTCGACAAACTCTCCCCAACGAATTAAGTCAAAACGACGTGTATACTCAAAACACAATTCCATTGCACGTTCATCTTTAATGGCTTCACGGAATTTTGACTGTGTAGTCAGTGAAGGAATATAACGATCAACATTTACCCCAGCACGCTCACGCACCTCCTTCAAACAATCTTGAGCCAATTGTGTAGGGTAACCATAATACTCATTTTCAGCCTCAGCAACCATTAATAATACATCTGAGTAACGAAGAATCGGGAAATTAATGGAAGTAAGATTCTTATTTCTTTTTGCAGCAGGTTCATATTCACGACGGAACTTAGCACAACAGAGATCTCTTCGCTCCAAACCTGCCGTTTGTTTCTTATAAACGTCTCCCCTCTGACTTCCTTTACTAACAAATTGAGTACCTTCATCCGCACCATCATAATCATAAGATTCATACCAATCAGAACCTGTTACTACTTTATACAATTCCTCAGTTTCAAAGGTTCTTCCCACAATACCAACCTTACCCTTAATATCTTTATCAGCGTCAGAATCAAGAGCACGATAAGTAAAAGGTGCTATATTCCATGTGAAACGTTTCATATCACCATGACTCTTATACAAGTTATAAAGTTTCGGAGTAGACCAAAGGAATCCGTAAGAGTATCCCGGATCTGCTTTTCCCACCAAACTAGATTGAGAAGAAAAGTCCGAACATTGAAGCCCGATTGTATTACCAATACGCCCTTCCGAGCGAACATCACCCGTACCGTCACCGGCAAACTCAGCTTCCCAAATACTTTCATTCTTACCGGATGTATTATATTTATTAGAACACATATCAATAAATACATCCCAATAATTAGTAGAAAGATCGTGACCTGCACCCATTACCAACTGTCCGAAATGACTGGCACGTTCAAAGTAAGATTTCGCTTCCGCAGGTTCCGGTTGGTCATCACGATTATGCTCACCTGCCCAGAACAAATAGACACGCGCCAAAATTCCCCATGCGGCAGACTTTGAAATACGATTAGGCTTATATCCCAGATCTTTGGCTGAAAGTAAACCTTCATCGGCTGCCTCTTCCATCTCTTTCACTATAAACTTATAAATCACATTTTTGTCGGTACGGGCAATATCTTTGTTAGTTACAGTACCGGATGAATAAGTAGATTCCAATTTCAAAGGAACATCTCCCCAACATTGAACCAGATTAAAGTAATAGAATGCACGCAGGAAACGAGCCTCCGATTTATATTGGGCTGTTTTTTCCGCACTCATACTCGGTACATTGTCTATATGTTCAAGTAGCATATTCGCACGTTCGATACCACTATACAAATCCGCCCAGAACTGTGTAACAGCAGCGTCACTGGTTGTCGTATTGTTACAAATCAAACCGGTATTGGAAATACGTCCGGTAGACCCGCCATAAAATTCCAAGTCGTCACCTCCTGCAAGAACCATGTAATCATTACCATAAAAAGAGGTCTGCGATAGATTCGCATAAATACCGGTCAGGAAATTGGAAACTTCCGTTTCATTCTGGAAGTAATTCTCCGGAGTAATCTTATAAGGCTCCTTTTCCAAAAAGTCACATGAGGCCATCGTACATGCGGCTACCAAAGAAAGGAATGTTATTTTTATCGTTTTCATAAATTCTTCTTTATATCTATTATCTGATCAAATAATATTAAAATCCTAAATTGACTCCGAAGTTGATTGCATAAGCTCTCGGATAAGCAGAGTAGTCAAGTCCCGGCGTTAAAGCACCGTTACGGATAGACACTTCAGGATCATAACCGGAATAGCCGGAGATTGTCCAAAGATTCTGCCCTGCCACATATACACGGGCATTGCCGATTCCCCACTTCTTAATTACTTTCTTCGGCAGAGTATAACCTAATGTCAGAGTTTTCAGACGCAGGAAAGAACCGTCTTCAATCACACGCGAAGAAACCACTTTATTAGAACTTGAGTTCTTGGCAACCGGAATATCACTATACGGATTCTCCGGAGTCCAACGGTTGGCATAACTTGCATATTGGTTCAAATTACGTGAGTTGTTCACGTTTTCAAAAAACAAACGGTTGGCATTCAAGATATCGTTTCCATAAGACCATTGGAAGAAAATACTCAAATCGAATCCTTTGTACTCGAAATCATTCGTGAAACCACCCGTATGAATAGGTAAGCCACGTCCGATCATCGTACGGTCGTTGGTATCTATCACACCGTCACCATTCAGATCTTTATATTTCGGCATACCCGGCTGTGTATTACTTTCGCTGGAGAAGTAAGGAACACCCGGACGCAACACATACGTATCACCTGATTTGTAGAAATCCTCGTATTTATAAGTACCTTCATACTGATAACCGTACATCATACCCATTGAATAACCCTTCTTGGCAATATAAGTAGGTTGCGTATTGTAGGCCTGGTCGAAATAAGCGGCAGTCAGCAATGATGTCTGGTTTTCAGCCAGCTCCAGCACCTCATTCTTATTGAATGCAATATTAAAGTTAGTACTCCATTTAAAACCGTTTTTCTGGATGTTTACTGTATTCAAAGTAAATTCCACACCCGAGTTGCGTACTTTACCCACATTTTTCATTGCACTCTTGAAGCCTGTCGTGTAAGACATATCGGCATCCAACAGCAGATCACGAGTAGTCTTCATATACCAGTCAACATTGATCCCGATGCGTTCGTTAAAGAAGCCCAGATCCAAACCGACATTCCATTGTTCTGTTGTTTCCCACTTCAGATCCTTATTTAATAAGGAGATAGGCACCATACCGATACTGTTCTGGTTATTCTCAAACGGATATACACCTGTCTGAACATTATTTGAAGTTGCCTTCAACATTTTCAATAAAGCATACGTTTCATACTCGCCTACACGGTTGTTACCTGTCAAACCCCAGCTTGCACGCAACTTACCGCTAGAGATGACGGATTTATATTTGCTCATGAAATCTTCTTCAGTAAAGTTCCATGCCAAAGAGCCTGAAGGGAAGAAACCATAACGGTTCTTTTTAGCAAACTTGGAAGAACCATCGACACGGAAGGACGCTGTCGCATAGTACTTCGATTTATAATTATAATTCACACGCCCCAAATAAGACATCATAGACCATGAAGACTTCTCCGAGCTTGTAGTAGCGGGAATACCTTCACTCATACCTGCCATTCCCATAGATTCATTCGGGATGTTGGTTGTTTTGAAAGAGTAGTATTCATAATCCGAATTCTGCAAGGTAACACCCAGCAAAGAATTAAAGAAGTGTTTCTTCTTTATATTAGTCTGATAAGTCAAGACATTCTCGTTCAACCAAGTCAGCCGTTGATTGCGAACCACCTGCGCATTTACCTTATCTGTTGAAATAGGGCTACCGTAACGTGTCTTCGAGTTATTGAAGGTATCATTGTTACGGGCGTCGTATGTATAGCCTCCCGACACTTTCAACTTCAGACCTTTAATGAATTCATATTCCACAAAACCGTTCAACTGAAGATTGTTCGTATAATTCTTACGGTATTCATTCTTTAATGACATAATCGGATTGAAACGATAGTCATTCGTCGGTTCTACCGATGAATCGAGTGCGTTATCCATCAATGTGCTCAATGGAACATCCGGTTCAGTCACAGGACGATATCCCCATACACTATAAAACAAGTTATTCATACCACTGGATGAATATAAAGAGGTAGAACTACCCGTCTGGATAGCACGTGAATAGTTGGCTGTTATGCTCATATTCAGTTTACCGCGACGGACTACCGTATTCATACGTGTCTGGAAGCGTTTGTAGTTTGAGTTCAGCACGATACCGTCCTGGTCAAAATAAGAAGCGGAAGCATTATAACGGACGCCTTCCGTTCCTCCCATCAAGCTGACGTTATGACTCTGCTGCCAAGCGGTACGGAAAATTTCATCCTGCCAGTCATATTGCGCAACATTGCGATAATCGTCCAATGTCCATTGCTTACCTTCATATTCTTTCAGATAGTTTTTTTTAGTATCTGCCGGAAACATTTCGTTCTGCAACTTTACAAACTCGTAGGCATCCATCATAGGAATGGTATTGGTAACTTTTTGTACACCGAAACTTCCATCGTACTTAAGCTGCGGCTTTCCAATCTTACCTTTCTTTGTAGTCATGATAACAACGCCGTTAGCACCACGTGCTCCATAAATAGCCGTAGCCGAAGCATCCTTCAGCACATCTACTGATTCTACATCGGAGGGGTTAATGGTAGCTGCGATAGCCGGATCTTCTACAGGGAAACCATCAATGACATACAACGGAGAGTTGTCTTGAGTCAAGGAGTTATTACCACGGATAACGATATTCATCGTTCCACCCGGCATACCTTCGCCTGAACTCACATTTACTCCGGCGATACGTCCTCCCAGTGTCTGATCGAATGAAGAGGAAGGGGTTTTAAGCAAATCTTCCATATTTACCTTTGCCACAGCACCGGTCAGATCTTTCTTCTTGACCTCCTGATAACCAACGACAACGACTTCGTCCAACGTTTTTGTATCTTCTTTCAATACAACAGACATAGGTTTCGATACATCAACCGGCAACTCCTGCGTCGTGTATCCGATAAAAGAGATAACAAGAACAGACTTCTTGTTGGGAACATTAAGTGAGAATTTACCATCGAGATCGGAAATCGTACCTTGTGTGCCTCCTTTTACTTGGATGCTTGCACCAGGAACCGATTCTCCTGTTTGATCGATGACAGTACCCCGTACTAGTACTTGGGCCACTGCAAGAGAGAATGAAAATAAGGTTAACAGTAACACACTGAGACCTCTCTTCCATGATAACTTAAATTGGAATTCGGTTTGCATACTATTCGTTTTACATTTAAAATTAGATTAGTCAATGCGCAAATTTAAAGATACATCCACAATTTTACCAACCAAAATTATTCAATTATGGTACAAAAACATACATATCAAAGATATTCGATATATCTTTGTGCAAAAAGAGCATTATGCAACAGCTACCCATTCATTTCGCCCCATTACAAGGCTATACAGAAGCATTTTACCGCAATGCGCATGCTACCGTTTTCGGTGGTATAGACACTTATTATACCCCGTTTGTACGAATTGAGAAGGAAAGTTTCAGGAATAAAGACGTCAGAGAGATTGATTTCGCAAACAATCATGTGCCGCATTTAGTCCCTCAACTGATTGCTCCGTCCGCAGAAAAAGCGGAGACCATTCTTTCCCTTTTCATTGAAAAAGGATATGGCGAAGCAGACATCAATCTGGGATGTCCTTTCCCTCTTTTAGCCAAACGGCATAACGGCTCGGGAATACTTCCTTATCCGGAAGAGGTCAAGACATTATTAGGTATAGTCGTGAAGTACCCGCAAATCCGCTTTTCCGTAAAAATGAGATTAGGCTGGGAAAATCCGGAGGAGTGTCTCGCCATCGCTCCCCTATTAAACGACCTTCCTCTAAAACAGGTAACGATGCATCCCCGCTTGGGCAAACAGCAATATAAAGGAGACGTAGACCTCAAAGGCTTTGCCGCTTTTCAAAGCGTTTGCAAACATCCGCTTATTTATAACGGTGATATAAAAAGACGGGAAGATATCCTGCGAATCCAAGAGCAATTTCCCATGCTGGCGGGAATAATGATCGGACGGGGATTACTAGCCAATCCGGCATTGGCACTGGAATACAAAGAGAACCGTACACTATCCGCCGATGAAATGAGGAACAAGCTACACTCCATGCACACATCCGTATACAGCCAATATGCCGCACAATTGGAAGGAGGGGAAGGGCAACTGCTCAATAAAATGAAAACCTTCTGGGAATACCTGGCGCCTGAAGCAGACCGGAAATCGCTAAAAGCAATCCATAAAAGCGGCACACTCCAGAAGTACAACCAAGCCGTTCTTAGCTTTTTTGGTCAACGATAAGTTAATTGACGGTTATTTTTTGTAATTTTGCGCCCGTCTATAAACAAACACATGATGAAAAAATACATTCTAATCTTTCTTTGCCTGATGATGGTATCGGGCAGTTTTGCTCAAATAAAGGACTTCAAGTTCAAATTTTACGGACAGATTCGCACCGACCTCTACTACAACAGTCGCGCCAATGAAGAAACCGTAGACGGATTATTTTATATGTATCCGAAAGATAAAGTACGTGACGAAGACGGAAATGACTTGAATGGAACGCCAAGCAGCAACTTCTATACTTTATATTCACGTCTGGGAGTAGACGTGGCCGGTCCTAAACTGGGGACAGCCAAGACTTCCGCCAAAATAGAAGCCGACTTTCGGGGTACCGGTACTTCTTATTCGGTAGTCCGCCTGCGCCATGCTTATCTCAATCTGGATTGGGGGAAATCGGCCTTATTGCTCGGTCAAACTTGGCATCCACTATTTGGAGATGTTTCTCCGCAGATTCTGAATCTTTCTGTCGGAGCACCCTTCCAGCCATTCAGCCGTGCACCGCAAATTCGTTACCGCTATACTAATAAGAACTTCCAACTGACAGGAGCTGCCGTATGGCAATCCCAATATACCTCGCAAGGTATCAATCCCGATGAACCCACTAAGAGTAAAAAGAGCCACGAATACTTGAAAAACGGCTGTATTCCGGAAATTTACGTAGGAGCCGATTATAAAAACGGAGGATTCCTGATTGGTGCGGGAATCGAAATGTTGTCAATGAAACCACGAAAGGAAGCTATCGGTGGAAATGGGAAGAGATTCAAGGTAGACGAACGAATCACTACTTTATCCTATGAGGCTCACATGAAATATACCAATAAAGATTGGTTTATCGGAGCCAAAAGCGTTTTGGGCTCCAACCTTACACAGGCTTCCGGGCTCGGTGGATTCGGTATTGAATCTATCGATGAACGTACAGGAGAACAGAAGTACACTCCAATTCGTGTTTCCAGCTCGTGGTTCAACCTTGTCTATGGAAAAAAGTGGAAACCGGGAATTTTCGTCGGATACGCCAAGAACTTGGGAACAAGCGACGAATTATATGCTCCGAATGGAAAGGCACAACTTTACGGAACAGGTACAAATCTCGACCAATTGGTAACGGCGGGTGCAGAACTGACTTATAATGTTCCTCACTGGAAGTTCGGACTGGAGTATACGTTAAGCACAGCATGGTATGGTTCTCTCAACCCAATAAACGGGAAAATTAAAGATGCGCATGCTGTATGCAATAACCGTATCGTAGCGGTTGCCATGTTCATGTTCTAACCTCTCCTATAAAGTTAAACTCATCCATCTGCTGTCATCCGTCACATAAAAGGGGATAAAGCATTGATAGTAAACCTGTAAGACTGTGACAGCAGTGTGTGATGGCAATGTGACAGAAGGAACTGCTGTCACACGTTGCCAGCTTATTACAGTCAATCTTATGCGGAAGGAGCTATACAGTTTCCGCCGTTAGAAACTTTAGTTTCCATACGCGGAAACTTTGGTTTCATCGGTGAGAAACTTCAGTTTCATGCGCTTGAAACTAAAGTTGCAAGGCAGGAAACCAAAGTTTTCAACGTAGGGAACTACCGCTTCTCCAGCATGACTTCAAGACTTGCACCATCTTTGCAAGTGAAGCGGAGTACTGTTTGCTTCTTGTCAACGGAGAGTACTTTACAGAACGGAGTTTCCTTTATATTCCACTGTCCATTCAACGTTACAGTTACCGGAATCTCACCACTCTCGTTATCAATCCACGGGCGGGAATAGATACTGCGCTCTACCCGCTTTCCGTCTTTATCAAAAGCCTCGTCGCTTGCACCGCGATACAATGCCAAATCCGGTTGCGATACGGTCAACAACATCTTTTCCGGAGATTCTTTGCGAATCATAACCAGGCACGAAGTATCCGTCCGCTGCAATAATCCGCCGGGAAGCAACGCTTGTGGAGTTTCAAACAGTACATAAGAATAGATATTGTCCGATAAAGACTGTACGATGTGGGCATTACGGTCTTGTTGGAGAACTTTATATGCAGGCTTCTTGGCGAACGCTTGCAAGGTAGCCGTACTTGTCTGCGGAAGAACAGTATACTCATAACTTCCACCTTTAGGTGCTTTTCCATGATCGACAACCAATGATACCCAATCCCCTTTCGTCTCCTTACCGGTATCCTGCATACGGGAATGTTGCGGGAACTTCTTCTCAAAACGAGCCGTAACGGGTACATAATATCCGGTTCCGAGATGATCCATCCATATTTTACCTTCACCTTGATAACCTTTCCAATAATCATGTCCCGCTTTGTCGGTTACCGCCAATTGGAATATAGTGGTTTCAGTAGGATATTCCGCATTGGCATTTTCAATATCCGAACCTAGACAAACGATTGTTTCACCGATGAAATGGAAAGATTTGCGTGCTCGGTGGGTTCCGTTATACTTATCATGTTCATGCAGCTTCATACCGAAGTTCCCATTCTCTTTCTGTTGTGACAGTCCGCCGGCAAAAGCCTCATCGGAATAAAGCATTTCTTCCATACCGGAGAATGTATCCACATTCATCACTTTCGCTTTCAACTGTTCGAGTGGAAGATGAATGGAAGTCACACCCGGCATACGGTTCCAATCGAAACCTTCCTGTTGCCATCCGCTGGTAGCAGGCGTCACAGTCTGTCCCGGAGCTGCGGTAAGAATCTGTAAACTTCCATGTGCCAGATAACGACCATAAAGATTATGCCCCAGATAATGTTCAGCCGCCCAAAGATAGCGGGAATGTCCGCGCGCCACTGCCGACCAGTTACCGCGACGTTGTACAGAGACACAGCCATAGCCCATCGCCAGATTTCCTTGAGGATCGGGTTCAGGGCGGAAACCTTTCTCTACAAGCTGCCTTGCAATCTTTTTCTCTTGCGCATTGGATACTTTCGGCATATACTCCGGTTCTTGATCATCGGAAGAAGCGCCGGACACCAAGCGCAGATAAGCGGCTGCCATTTCCTTGTCAAATTCCTCCTTTCCATCGGGAGTTCCCGCCATAGCCATCATTGCATAATGCATCGGCACTAATTTTCCTTTTCCATCGGGATGACGACCGGACAAGGCCAATGGGAAGTTCAGTTTATTGCAATAAAAACGCATGGCAAGCAACACATTCTTAACTGTTTCATGCGCCAGTTCAGAGATAGCAAATTCTGTCCGGTTGAAAAGATAAATCATATTAGTCGCTCCATCCAAACCACCGACGGCATAAGCCGGATAAAGGTTACGATGATGGAAAGCACCGCCATCCGCCTTAAACGAACCGGCCAATCCCGGAGCCGGACAACACCCGTAATCTATCCAACGGGAAAAGGACCGCAAGTATTGTAACTTTTCAGGAGTATCTTCCATCATCAGAATGCTTGCTATACGACCGGTAGTCTGTGTATTGAATGAATCCATATCGATACCGTTACCTTCCGGCTTCGGATATACTTCATTAGTGATGGCATACCAACGCAAGGTACGTTCGGCTTCCTGCAACTTACCGGCCTCACGCAACACATCTTTCATCAAGAAATAAGCCAGATACAGACCACGGACACTATACCCGTAATGATGAATATTTCCCCAACAACTACCGTATGTCACCCCCTGATCGGTAATATGGTCATACATTGCCAGGAACTTCTTCTTCATTTCATTCTGAACTTCCGGCTTCGCCGTACTATTATTATAGGCAACGGCAATTTTCTTCATCAAGTCGAAATAAGCACGCATCTCCACACCCATCTTAGTCAGCATATCTTTGTCCCAATTCGGTATAATGCGTTCATAAGCCTCCGAAGCACGTACCATAAAAATAGGTACCCCCGAAACCTTGCCATTCTTATAAGCAATCTGATAGAAATCATACTTCTTGCGGATAGTCTGTATCTCTTTATCCGATACTTCGCCTTTTGTATAATTCATGTCACGGAAACGCTTCTCCAGCAACTTCATCTCTTTTTTTTGCGCATCGTTCACCGGAGTCAGTTCGATATCCGGCTGCAACAATGAATGTTTATAGACAACCAACCAATGATTATTAGTTCCGGCATTGACAAAAGGGACTTGTAAGTCGGCTGTTTGCTGACGGGCATCCACCTTCGTAGCAGTGATCAAATGATCGATGAAAAGGCTTCCTTTTTCATTCGGAGCAACAATACGAAGCTCATTCATCCCTTCTTCCGGAGTACCCTGCATATCCCGTTCGTAGCAAACCCATGCAGCACGCCAACCGCTGAAATTGATTCCAAAAGGAAACGAAGTACATTTCTTGCCATCTTTCAAAAACTCAAACTCAATTGTTGCGTCCTGAGGCTCCTCATTGTACACCCATATTATAAAAGCGGAAAGATATAAATCTTTACCCGTCAGATCTTTCTTTTCAAACTTTAAATCCTTCTTCAATTCCAATACCCCTCCGGGCTCAAAGGTCCATTTCAACGAATGTTTTCCGTCTTTATAATGTGTATCGGAAATAGAGAGTTGCGAATTGACACCTGTTATGTAATCCGGAATCTTCGATTCCTCAAAAGAGAACATCCGCTCGTCGGTCACGACTTGCGCATGAAGAAATGCTGAACACAAAAATGAGAATAGGGTAATCACCCGTAATCTGGTAAAGAGTTGTTTCATCATGGGTATTTATATCTTATTTAGGTTTCTATATGCGCGGTACAAACAGTCTCAAAAAGAAGTCACTTTAAAGCCAGTAAACAACACGTGGTTTTGTAAAAGGCGCAGACCGAAATGTCCGTCTCCTTCGTTTCCGGTGAGGGAATAGCGGAATAATTCTTCACCATTCACCGCATAAGTGGTCATTCCTTTTTCTACCCGAATCCGGATTTCATACCATTTATTGGGTACAAGCAAATGCGGTGCATCAGTATACTCCTTCAATAACGGTTTGACTTTATCATCTGCGATACCATAATATTCTCCTCTGTAACGTCGGAAACGGGTGGTGGAATTATCATTTCCCCCGTATCCAACGTAAAAAAGGTTCAATGTATTATAGTTCTTAAAGACACCGTTGCGCCACTGACTGCAAGCAAAAAGATCGTCGGGATGTTTAGGATCATTGGCAGCCCAAAAGCAATTCAAATCACTCAGACGATCGTGCCTTCCCCCTTTCATCACCATACAGATATGGTAACTGATTTCATAATCACCCGTCAGACGCTGTGAGGACCATAGAGTCAAACCACCCGGTACAATCAGTTCCAATGTATCGGCATGTTCTATTATCTGTAAAGCGTGGGATTCATCTTCTATTTTCCACTGTTTCGCAAAGGAGCTAGTATGTTGCGCAAAAAGCACCACACTATCCAAAAGAAGAAAAGTAATCAGACTGTAGCTAATAAAAAATCGTTTCATTATTTACGGTATTAGTTTAAAGATCATTCTTTCGGATACAAAGAAACCCCTCTTTTCGAAAAAAGAGGGGTTCAAATTGTACAAAATACCTCAAATAACGTATTGGGTATGCATTTGTATTACTTACCAAGCTTCTACTACTTTTCCATCTAATGGTGCTAAATACCAACCCTTATTCTGGGCTCCATTACTTTGTGCCCATTCAGTAAACTGAGGATAAGCTTCGGCAAAAGGCACTCTTTCGTATGCATGCTTCACACCCACAGGTACTTTTACCCCCCAAACGAAGCCGTTCTTATTACAATATGGAATACCATTTATCATTTCAACATCAGCTTTTGCTGCATCAACATCATAATTTGTATAGAAACGAGTTGGCTCATATCCTTTCATGTGAATCTCTTTATTATCATTCGTCACAATAAAGAAGTTTTGTTTCTTTGTATCCAGAATCAAGTTTCTATAAGCTTCCAGTTGAGTTTTTCCTTCATTATCAGTAATTTCAGAACGATTCTTACCGGCAAACTTAATTTCAGCACGTAACATCGGTTTTCCTATGACAATATAACCTTCTGTTGTTTGAAAGAAATTCTGTTTATCACCAAGTGCGGACAAGCCATCCAACATAATCACCGGATTACCTGTTTTTACATCGACAGTCAGTTTATAAGTATCCGTATTTACCTCAACAAAGTCATCCCTAGTTTCTTTTCTAGCTATTTCCTCTTCCGTACCTTGTCCTCCTTTCCAAAGAATACGAGAAGTAATCTCATTGATATACTTCTTATCAAGTCCAATCAACTCCACACCCAACTTCGTCGGATAATATCCTCCTTTGGCACGAAGATCCAAAGTAAGCAACAACCCTTCCTTATAACCATGTGCAGGTAATAAGTCTTCTACCTGGCACTCGGTAACCTTCAGGTCATATTCGATGACAACATCATTCAAATCGTTGTCAGGACCATTAGATTGCTTCGGCCAGTTGTCTTCAAACATAGCAACTCCTGTGTTATGATAAAAACGAAAACCTGCATCCTCTTCACTTGTTGGCGCTACTGCATCCTCCAAATTAATAGAACCATTTGCCCGAGTAACTGCTTTCAAATTAATTGTCCGTACCTGAGGGCCTGATATAGCAGTATATTTAGCATATACAGCCTGAGAATGCATCGGAATATTCAAATCCACAGTTGTTTCACCTTCTACAAGAGCATTCTCCAACAAAGGTATTTTACACTCCGCATCAGAATATAAAGAAACAAGTGTCTTGTTAGCCGATGTTATAGATACCGAGACTGTACGGCTTGTCGCCCAGTCAAATCCCGTAGAGATCTTGTCCGTAGGACTATCTCCCGTTGTTGCTTCATTGTCACTGTTTGTACAGGCAACAATGGTAAATGCCCCCATAAGGACATACATCAAACTTCTAATTTTCATCATAATTCTCAAATTTAATAACTGTTCATCTTCCTTTTCTCAATTGAAATCACGCTTTATGCCATCCATAAGCGAGCCTTTTCTGTTAACTAATCACAAAAATATTTAACATCAAATCATATAACAGCCTTGCTTATCTTTAATTTCTTCCCTTTCCATCGAAAATAACAAGTAGCTATAAAATTTACCGCAAAAGCCTTGTTCATCGGCGATGGATAATATATACAAGTTATTTCTTATATTTGCATAAGACAAGACATTCCATACAACAAATGTAAGGATTTCGTTTTGAATATACAAGTTTTTGGCTAAATATATCAAAAGAAATGGAGCAAGTATTATATGGCATAGATTACATAGAATATTATTTCTACTGGATATATTACAAGTTTATTGGCTATCCTTTAATAATAAGAATATGTTCGATTGCTGTAATGTTCTGCATCATTGCGTACCTATTTCTTTTATTACATATCATATATGGTATATTCAATAGAAAGAAAGAAAAACGTAGATACCAAAAGGCTTACGACAAATACTATGAAGATATGCTATCTATCTCTTTAGATTCCAGCACAATAAGTGAGGAAGAGATAGCTGACAGACTGAAGTATGATACCAAAAAGCGTCCTAAGCCCAACGAGCTTCGTATCATTACTCAACTGCTGACCGAGATAAAGACTGCACATGAGAATGAAATCAATGAAGTGAACTACCATTCGATACAAACTGTATTCCAAATAACCCGTTTCCTTGAACATGAACTTCAATTCGGAGCTAAGAGAGCCAAGATACAAGCCCTGAAAATCATTCAATCCATCAATGGATATGCCTCTGAAGCAGTATTGGTGCGTTTCCTTTATCACCGTAAAATAGAGCTAAGGAATTCGGCACGCTATACATATATGTGGCTAAGTCAGGGAAACCCGTTCCGTTTCTTCGATGAAGATATCAGCATGAAGCTAAGGCAATGGGATATGATGGAATTACATGCTATCCTCGAACACCGCCGGAAAGTAGGCTACAATACGCCTAGTTTCATTAAATGGGTAAATACTTCGGCTGAAGAAAATGTGAAGATATTCTTCATTAATGAAATCAGACTTTATAATGAAACAGAAAGTGCTCCGACTCTCGCCAAGCAAATCAATGCTCGTTCTGTAGAAATACGAAGCGAGGCAATAAAGACGTTAGGTAAACTTAAGTACAAAGAGGTAGAACCGAAGCTAATTGAGATGTACAATGTACAGCCCGAAGAAGTCAAACGGCAGATTATCACAGCTATTGCAGACTTGAAAACTGATAAGGCCTTAGGATTCCTGTACAATGCTTACGATGACGCTGACAATTGGGGAACAAAGCGAGTGATTCTGAAAGCCCTTTACGATTACAGTGCTATGGGCAGGAAAACATTCGATCAATTGGAGAGAAAAGCCGATTCTCATACAGCGATCTTATTCGCTCATACAAAACACCCGCTTATTAACCAGTTAATATAAAAAGAATATGAAAGATATACTATTTACCTTCTTCAATTATTTCGTATTCTTTTATACGAGTATGCTGGCGATATCTTTTATCGTATTCGCTTTCCTTTCTTTCATTTCTTTGAAACGGAGAAAAGACTACTATGTGGAAAGTTATGTGCGGAAAATTATCAAAGAATCTCCCTATACACCGGGTGTTTCGGTCATTGCCCCTGCCTACAACGAAGAAAAGACTATTATCGACAATATTAACTCGATGCTTGCCCTCGAATATCCAGTTTTCGAAGTTATTATCGTGAATGACGGTAGTACAGACAAGACTTTGGAGAAAATTACCGAATATTATGAACTGATAGAAGTACCATACGCATACATCGAACGAATCAAGACCAAACCGTTCAAAAGGCTTCTGAAGTCTACAAATCCGAAATACAGCCGCCTCATCGTTGTCGATAAAGAGAACGGAGGAACGAAAGCGGACGCTTCCAACGCAGGTATTAACGCCTCTTCCTATCCTTATTTTATCTGTACGGATGTGGATTGTATTCTGGAAAAGTATGCATTGTACCGTTGTATTTCACCGATCATATCTTCTGACAAACAAGTGATTGCCGTGAGCGGAACTATGCTGATGGCTAACGGTTGCGTAGTGAAGGACGGGCAGATTGTTGATGTCAAGACTCCGCGTACCCCTATTCCGCTTTTCCAGAACCTGGAATATATGCGCTCCTATCTGATAGGTAAGATGGGATGGTCGGCCATCAACGGGATGCCGAATGTATCCGGTGGATTCGGGCTTTTTGACCGTTCCGTAGCTATTGCGGCCGGAGGTTATGACGGTACTTCCTTTGCGGAAGACATGGACATGATTACCCGCATGGTGGGATATATGTGCGACTTCTCCCGGCCTTACAAGATAGTGCAGATACCGGACACCTGCTGTTGGACGGAAGGACCTCCCAACCTGGCAATGCTTTACCGCCAACGTACCCGTTGGGCACGGGGATTATTCCAGACATTGAGCGTCCATCACAAGATGATTTTCAAGAAAACCTATAAACAGATGGGGCTGTTAACCCTACCTTATATGTTTATCTTTGAATTCTTGGCACCCATCATTGAGGTTACAGGATTCGGCGTTTTCATTTACCTGGCTTTCACAGGGGCTGTCAACTGGAATACGGCATGGATGATTTACCTGACCATTTACGTATTCTGCCAATTCCTGTCCATCGTGGTTATCACTTACGATTACTACGTTGGAATGCTTTATAAAAGAGGATACGAATATTTATGGATTATCATTGCCTCCATATTGGAACCGATTTTCTATCATCCCATCATTACGTTCTGTTCCCTAAGGGGATACCTCAGTTATTTGACCAAGAGAGACTTCAAGTGGAAGAAGATGGAACGAACAGGATTCAAACAAAAGAAAGGAAATGCCAATGAGGAAGATACCAAAGTCAATCCTGAACCCGCAACAATATAAGAATGTATAAATAACAAGATAAGATGAACAGAGTATTTCTCCATAAGATCACCATATTAGGTTGTTTGCTCCTGCTGATAACCTCTTCCATCGGAAGCGACAAAGGTTTCCAGACGCCGGAGCAATATGCCCAGATCATACAGGAGCATTTTGCCAATGAAGAGTGGGAAGCGGGGAAAGCACTGTTGGATGAAGGACTTCAGAAATACCCGAAAGTCTCCGATCTTCAATGGCTCATGGGTAAATACTGGTTCCATGAGAAAGACTACGATCAGTCTCGTTATCATCTTGTCAAAGCGGTGGAGGATAATTATAATAATGTCAATGCCAAACATTTGCTGGTGGATGTCGAAGACATCACAGAAAATTACTCCAGTGCGATTTGCTATGTAAATGAGTTGCTGGAAGTAAATCCGTATTGGCGCGGATTGTGGCGCAGAAAGATTGAGTTGTACCGCAAACAGAACAACGATGTGGAAGCCGACCGTTTGCTGAGACGTATCAATCAGATTTATCCGAACGATACCATTTTACGGAAGGATTATGTATATAGTCTGGAAATGGGATATCGCCAGATGAAAAAAGGCGGTAACCGGAAGGAAGCAATCGAAAGACTGACCGAGCTCATCAAGATATCTCCCGATAATGAAGAGTTTTATCTGGACATTATCAATCTGCATTTGCAGGAAGGTAACCGGGAAGCCGCTTTAGGATGGTCGTCCAATGGATTGGCGGCTATTCCCGGAAGTTCTGCACTTATCATCAAAAGAGCCGGAATTCTCGGTGAATTGGCACGTTTTCCGGAAGCATTGGTATTTGTACAGGAACAGATGAGAAGAAATAACAGTCCGGCAATACGGCGTATGTATAACAATCTGTTGCTGGAAGCCGCCCGCTCCGAAAAGCAACGGGATCCTTATGTACTCTACGGAATGGCTTATGAAGGCGGAAACAAGGATAAGGAAGCATTGGACTATCTGCTGAATACCTCCGTGACAAGAGGATACACCGATGACGCACTCTTCTATATCAGAGAGGCGAAGAAACAATATGGTAACACAGACAAGGGAATCTTGTATAAGGAATATATGCTTTATCGTCAAATGAATGAGGACGATCTCGCTTACTCGGCTTTAAAGAAGCTGTATGATATGTATCCCGACGATTACGATATTACTTTGGCTATGTCTTCCCTTCACATGAAAAAAGCCGAAAGACTTATGGAACTTGGCCTGTATTCGGAGGCATTGCCTCATGTATTATTCGTCTCACAAAGGCATATAGACAACGAAGTAAACGGCGCCGCATGGGAAAAAGCACTGAGTTGCTATATCAATATGAAGCGTTACAACAAAGCGCTCGCCACATTGGATACCATCACACTTCATTTCCCCGATTATGAAAACGGCACGTTGAAAAGGGCGTTTATCCTCGATAAAATGGATAAAACAGAAGAAGCTCTGCAACTTTATCTGTCTGCCATCGAACAGAGTGATGAGGATATGCGCATTTTCTACGTGATAGGATACGAGGAACTGGCAATTCCTTACATCAAGAAATGTATGGAAGCGGGGGCTACGCAGAAAGCATACGATGAAGCCGTCAAGCTCGTTAGCCTGAATCCATCGAGTGATTTAGGACTACGCTATGCCATCAACTCGTCCGGATTATTGGGAAAATACGATGAATTCGAGAAATATACGGCACAAGGTATCAATTTCTATCCGGAAGAGCCATTCTATCAAGCCAAAAGGGCTACCGTATTGGACCGTGACAAGAAATATGAAGCTTCGCTGGAATTCTTGAAGCCAATACTCAACAAATATCCGAGTAATAAGGAGATTATAGGCGCTTTCTCGCAAAGCAGTGAATACCGCGCTTTGCAACTGACAAAAGCGAAAGAACCTGAGCAAGCCCTTGCGGTGCTTGACACAGCTTTACTTTTCGACAGTCAGAACAAATCTTTGAAGTACACAAAGGGAGTGGTGTATGAGGCTAACAGACAAGCTGATTCCGCATATTATTATCAGAAATTCTACGAGCCTTCAATCATGGAATATCGCTCTTTCCAACGGCATTTATCGGGTTTACGAAGCATGATGCTTAAAAATGAGATAGCCCTGACTTATCTACGTGCCCGCTATGGTGAAGAGGATATAATCACCTCTGTCGCCACAGCTGAATATACCCGTAAAAACCGGAAAAACACTTATACCGGACGTATCAACTATGCCGGAAGAAGCGGATCGGCAAGCGATAATATGGAGGCGGAGGAACAGACGCCGGGTGGAGTCGGCATCCAGGTACAAGGCGAATGGACGCATCACTTCTCACCGAAATGGAGTACTACAATCAATGCCGCCTTTGCCACCAAATACTTCCCGGGCATTACTGCTGATGTAGCATTGCGCCATTATCTCAAGAATGACTGGGAAATAGCGGGACATGTCGGCTACAGACGGGTAGCTGCCTACAACAAGCATTATGAGTGGAATAACGAATTCTTTGACGATAGCAACAAAGAAAACGGATACATATTCACCGGATGGGATGAGTCGAAAACAAACCTGCTCACCGTTGGCGGAGAGGTAGCCAAGACCATCGAAGAGGTTCGTCTTAACGCCAAGCTCGACCTTCATTTCTTTAACTCCAACTTTTATTACAATGCGCAGGTCGGTGCGAAATATTTCCCTGCCAGTGATGGAAAGACGAATATCAACGCCATGGCAAGCATCGGTTCGGCACCGGAAACGGCCGTATTAGACTATGCGTTGCCCGGTTCCTTCTCACATACCAACACAATGGTAGGTTTGGGAGGCCAATATATGGTCAGTCCCAACATTACCATCGGCCTGATGGGGACCTGGAATACCTATTATAACCAGACGAATACAGTGCGGGGAACAGATCCGCTCCATCGGATAGAAACGGTATCGACACGCTATAAAAACCTATATAATATCTATGCACAGATCTATATTTCATTCTGATAGGCTATGCCCCCTATTGGCAGGAATGATATGCATTTGCTGCCTTTTATCCGGTTGCCGTATGCAGGCGCGTACCGAAATATTCGCCTCCAAAGAAGGATACCTCATCACAATCGGCGAAGACCCGACGGACAAAGATACCCGATGGGCCAAATACCTGTACGAACATCTCAGGAAGCGTGTAAATGATGATGAAATGGTCGCTTTTGGAGTTTCGGAAAAGGAGATGTGGCGTATTATCATACACATAGATCCGACTTTACAGGAAGGGTTCAAGATCGCTATCAAAGGATCGGATATAGAACTCACAGCTACCGACGACAGACAAATGTTATGGTTGCAATACCAATTGATAAAAAAGATAAGCAAGGAAGACCCTCGTATCGACGGTTCCGATCTTCCTCCCGCCATCATCAACCTGACAGATACTTGCGGTACTTTTGCTTTTGATTATCAAAGTATCTATTCCCCTTCAGGTCTGAATCCCGATTATACGGGAATAATGGGACTCAATAACTTTGACGACAGTTGGGGTATATGGGGACACAACCTGAGAAAAGTATTGGGAGACAATGCGGACAAGGTATACGCTACCATCCACGGCAAGACAGACGACTCACAACTTTGTTTCTCTTCCGAAGAGATGTATCGGCAAATTGAAAGCTATATCGTAGATAATATCGGTGAAAAGGGAAGTTCTCGTTTTGTCATTGCTCCGGATGATACTCCGTACGCCTGTACTTGCGCCAGTTGCACAGCGATGGGAAATACAGAGAAGAACGCAACACCCGCCGTCACAGAACTGTTACTCCGGCTGTCGCAGCGTTTTCCCAAACATTCCTTTTTTACCATATCCTATCTGAGCACCAAGCAGGTTACGGATAAACTGTTGCCGTCCAATGCAGGTATCATTGTCAGTGCCATAGACTTTCCGCTCTGCCGGATAGACGGCAAGAATGCACAGGAGAAAAAGTTCATGCAACAGCTGAACCAATGGAAGAAAGTTACGAAGAACATTTATATATGGGATTACATCAACAACTTCGATGATTATCTGACTCCTTTCCCCATATTGAAGATAGCCCAGCAGCGACTCCGGTTCTTCAAGCAGAACGGAGCCAGTGGCATTTTCTTCAACGGAAGCGGATACAGCTATTCTTCTTTCGATGAAATGAGGACTTTTGTACTGTCAGCGCTTCTCATTAACCCGGAGCTTCCCGTTGAGGAACTGGTCAGAGAGTATTTCAACCAAGAATATCCCACATCAAAGAAATGGCTGTACGACTATTACATTGAATTGGAAAACAGCGCCCAATCCGGTAATAAGTTAGGTATCTATGCCGGTATAGCAGAATTGGAGCAATCATTCCTCCATCCTGAGAAGTTTACCAAATTCTATGATGAAATGGGCGATTATGTTTCCGATGCAAAAGGAAAAGAACGTAAAAAGCTCCATGAACTCCAGACAGCCTTGTCTTATACACGCCTGGAGATGGGACGCAACCATAGTTATGATCCTTACGGATATGCCAAACAGGACGGAAACCAAATCCAACCGACTCCGCAAGCACGGAAATGGATTTCCCAACTCAAAGAACATCATGCTTTCACAGGGATGGAGTACTATAATGAATCGGCCGATGAAATCGACTATTATATAAAAGAGTGGGAACAATATATACTTGCTTCCGACATTAAAAAGAACTTATTTCTCGGCATCATGCCTTCTTCAACTCCTCCAACGGACAAAGATGGGTTGAAGAGACTCACAGACAGCACACACGGTTTACCCGGCAATTATCATTGCGGCTGGACAACTCTTCCGAAAGAAGAATATGAAATCAGTCTGCCTGTAAAAGGTATCAATAAGACAGGAAACATTTATATCAGTTTCTTAAATCTTCCCAGACATCGTTTCTACCCTCCCCGGCAAATCGAAATATCGAAGGACGGAGCAATCTATAAGACAATCAATCTGGAGACGGATGATTCCGTTGAAAAGGGCGAATTAGTTAAAACAGCCACTCCAATAGATTTGAACGGGGCAGAACAAGTACATATAAAGGTCATGGGAGCTAAAAAGCCAAGAGCCCAAATCGGTATAGATGAAATCGTATTCGTTCCATAAAAGTAAAAATAAGGTAATCCCTATAACATAAAACAGCCACTATGAACAAATCGGTACTTTATATCCTCTTATTGACAGTATTTCCCTTCTTCCTCTCAGGGTGTAAGAAGAAAGTACGTCCTACGACCATGGTCATAAAAGACTCGGTGAGGCATTATTATCCTATCAAACAAGGGCAACAACTGGATATCATGTTCACAATCACGAACACCGGTGACGCTCCTTTGGTCATTTCGGATATCCAGCCCTCTTGCGGCTGTATCATTCTAGATAAAAGTTCACATATCATCATTCCGGAAGAGGGTATCCGACAATTCAAGGCAACCTACAACAGTATCAAGAATATAGGCGAGGTTGTTCACCGTATCCGAATTTTCGGGAATATGCTTCCCAACGGGAAAGCGGAATTGACCTTTGATGTCAATGTAGTACCGGACGCCGACTATACACGTGATTATGAGGAACTCTTCCAAGATTTCAATGCCAAAAACGGTATTGTCAAAGAGGCGGTAGACGGCAAAGAATCCGAATTGGGATATTATGTAGGGACACCATAAACAAAGTCCCTATCAGCTACTAGCTAGGGATGTATTTCCTTGAAAGCTGCATTCTCTTCCTTTACCTGTTGTATCGTCTGTTTCAATTCAGCAATAGGCAGGTCGTAGCCGTACCATCCTGTATAGCAATCTACTACATACCATTTTCCATCAGGCAAGAGCTGGAATTCGACACGCAAGTCGACTTCCGATTCCTCATAACCGGCTTCAAACACTTTGCGATCAGGCTCGTTCAATGTGAATTTGGAAACATAAATTCCCCCCTCTTCTTGCGCGATACGTTCTTCTTTCATCGTTTCGCCATCCAATAAAGGCCATTTTTCCTTAGTAAAAGGGAATGTCTTCTCTGTTTCACCATCATCCGCCAATAAGGTAATCGGAGTTTTCAACGGGAACTTAATGCGAGTGTACTGGAATGCTGCACTGGAAGTAAACTTATCCAAAAACGGTTTGAAGTCCTCACCGGATTGCGCCACCGCCTTACCGGTGGGAATACCAGCAAACAACACTATCATCAGCAAGCAGTATACAAACTTTTTAGCTCTCATAACACGATATAAATTAAGAGTTTGATTGACGCTGCAAAGATAATGACTAGTTTGATATCTTGATTATTTGTACCGCAAATATTCATAACCAAAACGGCAATACAGGCATTTTCTCCGGTCGCAATACTCTTTCTGCAACTGTATCAACGCCTGACTGTCCGCCGCACTGACCACCGGAAGACCTGCCGCACTCCACGAACGGATAATATGATTGTCTTCCGCTTTCAATTCTTCCAGAAAGCGCCCGGCACGTTCGCACATTCCCTCGTCTGCCTTATGCAGTCCGTAAGTATAAAGAAAAGGAACTACTGTATTGATAATAATCAGGTCTTTTGACCGCTCTCCCATCGTTTTCTTCTTTTGCGAGGAAGTCCGGCCGAACAGATAATGACTTTCCCAATAAGAAGAAGTACCGACCTCAAGAAGCGTCCTCACCTCCGTCAGTGTCCCTGCCTCCAGCAACCGCGAGAACAGTTTATCCCCTCTTTGATAAAGGTAGGCCAACTGAGCCAGACGAACAGTAGGAAAGTTTTCGGGACGAAGCCGGAGAAAACGCCAAAGAGTAGCATCCATCACTTGGGTGAATTCAAACTTCCGCTGCAAGTAACGGAACTCCTTGACAAGACGTAGACTATACTCATCCTCCTGCCCTTTTTTAAGAAACGAATCTTCCAACAATCCTGCCAAGCCGTAAAAGAAAGCCTCTATCTGGAACAAATCATTGCGATGTTTATCTATCGCACGGAAAGGCAACATTCCCGCCCACGTTTCAAAAGCGTCTCCATTCAAGCCGAAACCGAAATTGCGGGCAAGAGTGACAAAGAAGGCATCCTCCCAATTATGATTGCAATGCTTCAAGCGCTCCGTTATCAAGCGGGCTTTTTCTTCCAAACGTTCCGTTTGCAAAGCTGTCAGCCAAGAATGGACGGTAAGTTTGGGAAGAGAAGCGAGGATAGGATAACAAGCCGGATACTGATCGGCTACACAGAGCTCATGATAGTGAGACTGCACATTTTCAGGACAAGTCAATATTAATTGCGGAATCTGTCCGCCGTCCGTGTGGGTTACCTCCATATCCGCCTCACCGACCACATGGAGAATGACCGAATCGTATGCCTTATCCTTATCGTGACCGTGACGGAGCCAATCCGAAGAGTGTATATGTATTTCTATATTTCCCACCCATAGCGTACCGTCAATCTTTAGTTTCGCATTAAAAAAGTCAGGACCGGCATTGGGATTTTGCAGACCGGAATCAATCACTTCTACCGGTAAGCCTTCAGTGGTTTGCAGTACTTTCAGAGGAAATAATTTATGTTTCCACACGTAGTGGAGAAGATGTTCCATGTTAACAAGACGTTAATGTGCGCTGCAAATGTAATAAAAATCTTATCTTTGCGACTATTATTTTGAATATAAGTCAGAAAACAATGAAAATAGCACTGATCGGTTACGGAAAGATGGGCAAGGAGATAGAAAAGGTAGCCCGTAGTCGCGGACATGAAATTGTCTGCATCATCGACATCAATAATCAGGAAGACTTCGAATCGGAAGCATTCAAATCGGCTGACGTAGCCATTGAGTTTACCAATCCGATGGTAGCTTACAGTAATTATATGAAAGCCTTCAAAGCCGGTGTGAAACTGGTATCAGGCAGCACCGGATGGATGGCCGAACATGGCGAAGAAATCAAAAAGCTCTGTACGGAAGGTGGAAAGACCCTTTTCTGGTCGTCCAACTTCAGTCTGGGAGTTACCATCTTCTCGGCTGTCAATAAGTATCTGGCTAAGATCATGAATCAGTTCCCCAATTATGACGTGACGATGAGCGAGACGCATCATATTCACAAACTGGACGCTCCGAGCGGAACAGCCATCACTCTGGCGGAAGGTATCTTACAGAATATAGACCGCAAGGACAAATGGGTGAAAGGAACATTCGCCGCACCGGACGGGAGCATTAGCGGAACCAACGACTGCGCTCCGAACGAACTTCCCATCGCTTCCATCCGTGAAGGAGAAGTGTTCGGTCTGCACACCATCCGGTACGAATCGGATGTGGATAGCATTACCCTCACACACGATGCAAAAAGTCGTGGAGGTTTTGTACTCGGAGCTGTATTGGCAGCCGAATATACAGCCCAGCACGAAGGATTCTTGGGCATGAGTGATTTATTTCCATTCTTGAACGATTAAGATTTCAGAACCTAGTTCAAATATATACCATTATGAGACAAGCCACACGCGCACAATGGATTAAATGCGCCATTGCTATTCTTCTTTATCTTGCCTTCCTTATCTGGGTACGGAGTTGGTGGGGATTGATTGTTGTTCCTTTCATTTTCGATATTTATATCACAAAGAAAGTACCTTGGTCTTTCTGGAAAAAGTCGAAGAATCCGGTTGTCCGCAGCGTGATGAGCTGGATAGACGCCATTGTTTTCGCACTGGTCGCCGTTTACTTCGTCAATATCTACATCTTCCAAAACTACCAGATTCCTTCCTCTTCGTTGGAGAAATCATTGCTGGTAGGCGATTTTCTGTACGTAAGCAAGATGAGCTACGGTCCTCGTGTGCCGAATACACCGCTTTCTATGCCGTTGGCACAACATACACTGCCCGTCTTCAACTCTAAATCATACATAGAATGGCCGCAGTGGAAATATAAACGAGTGCCGGGATTCGGCAAAGTGAAGTTGAACGATATTGTCGTATTCAATTTTCCGGCAGGTGACACGGTAGCGGTCAACTACCAACAGACAACAGATTTTTACACGCTGGCTTACGGTGAAGGACAACGTATCTATTCCAAACGGATCGATATGGACAGCTTGACCCGTGCACAGCAGCGTGCCGTATACGACCTGTACTACGCTGCCGGACGGAAACAGATTTTAAATAATCCACGTACTTACGGAGAAGTCCTCTGGCGTCCCGTAGACCGCCGAGAGAATTACGTTAAACGTTGTGTAGGTCTTCCCGGTGATACGCTCCAGATTGTCAACGGACAAGTGATGATTGACGGTAAGGCTATCGAAAATCCCGAAAACCTGCAATTCAACTATTTCGTGCAGACTACCGGTCCGTATATCCCGGAAGATATGCTCCGTGAATTGGGTATCAGCAAAGACGACCAAATGCTGATAGAAGACTCCGGCTGGGAAAACGGATTATTGGAGATGGGACTCGACAGCCGGAATGCACAAGGCAGACTGAATCCGGTATATCATTTCCCGCTCACTAAGAAGATGTATGACACGCTGTCCGGCAACAAGAAACTGATCAGCAAGATTGTGATGGAACCGGAAGATTACGCAGGCCAGATGTATCCGTTGAATCTTTACACGAAATGGGACCGCAACAACTATGGTCCTATCTGGATTCCCGCCAAAGGAGCTACCATCACGCTGACGGAAAATAATCTGCCTATCTACGAGCGTTGTATCGTAGCCTACGAAGGCAACAAACTGGAAGTGAAACCGGACGGTATCTACATCAACGGTGAAAAGACCGATCAATATACCTTCAAGATGGACTATTATTGGATGATGGGTGACAACCGTCATAATTCCGCCGATTCCCGTTATTGGGGATTCGTGCCCGAAGACCACGTAGTAGGCAAGCCGATTGTCGTATGGCTGTCGCTCGATAAAGACCGCGGATGGTTTGACGGTAAGATCCGTTGGAACCGACTCTTCAAGTGGGTAGGATGATAAGTGTACGGATAGAATAGCGTGATAAGGTGATAAATATTGATGAACATTCGTAAATTCAAATGGATACTGGCATTTGCCGGAGCAGTAGTCGTAGTGCTTCTGCTCCGAGGATTTGCTTTTACATCCTACCTTATCCCTTCCACCGGTATGGAAAACTCCATTTTCCAAGGTGAACGCATCTTAGTCAACAAATGGAGTTACGGGTTACGAGTTCCTTTCATGTCGCTCTTCTCCTATCATCGTTGGTGCGAAAGTCCTGTACAGCGACAAGATATCGTAGTGTTCAATAATCCGGCCGGAATCCGGGAACCTATCATCGACCGCCGGGAAATCTATATCAGCCGTTGTCTCGGAGTGCCGGGTGACACCTTATTTGTTGATTCCCTTTTCTCAGTTATTTCACCCGAAGCACAGTTCAACCCGGATAAGAAAAGGCTTTATTCGTACCCTGCCTCAAAAGAAGATCTGATAACTTCACTGATGCATACGCTTTCCATCACCAACGACGGATTGATGGGAAGCAATGACAGTACCCACGTGCGCAGTTTCAGCCGTTATGAATACTATCTGTTGGAACAGGCAATGAATGGAAAAGAGTGCTTCATTCAACCTCTGTCGAACAAGGGAAACACTGATCCGAATCCACTGATTGTTCCCAGAAAGGGGCAATTTATAGGTGTCTGTCCCTGGAACATAACCCTGCTACGAAATACACTCGTGATGCACGAAGGCAAACAGGCAGAGATAAAAAACGATACCCTCTACGTGGACGGAAAGCCCACGAAACGCTGTTATTTCACAAAAGATTATTATTGGATGGGGTCTAACAATACCATCAACTTCTCCGACTCGCGTCTTTTCGGATTTGTCCCGCAAGACCATGTCATCGGAAAAGCCTCCGTCATATGGTTCTCCAAAGAAAAAGATACAGGACTGTTTGACGGATACCGATGGAACCGTTTTTTCAGAACAGTGAAATAATCTCCGGATCATAAAAGAAACTACTCCTGAATAATATCCTTCATTATAGAGTCCCCTAAACGAATTAAAATGAAAGAAATGAAAATAGCTTATTTATCTTCAGCTTATCTCGCTCCCGTCGAATATTATACCAAACTTCTGGCTTATGACAAAGTGTTTGTAGAGCAACACGACCACTATATCAAACAAACCTATCGTAACCGGTGCACCATTGCCGGCCCATCCGGCGAATTAGCTCTTTCTATCCCAACCGTAAAACCCGACACATTGAAGTGTCCGATGAAAGATATCCGCATCTCCGACCACGGCAACTGGAGACATCTGCACTGGAACGCCATCGAATCAGCCTACAACAGTACTCCTTTCTTTGAATATTACAAGGACGACTTCCGTCCCTTCTACGAAAAGAAATACGAGTTTTTAATCGATTTCAACGAAGAACTATGCCGGATGGTCTGTGAATTGATAGATATTCACCCCACTATGGAGCGTACTAGCGAATATAAGATGGAGTTTGCTCCCGGAGAATTCGATTTTCGGGAAGTCATTCATCCCAAAAAGGATTTCCGAGAAGTGGATACAGAGTTTATTCCGCAACCTTACTATCAGGTTTTCGAGCCCAAACTGGGTTTTCTTCCTAATTTGAGTATCATAGACCTGTTGTTCAATATGGGACCGGAAAGTCTGTTGGTACTAAGCGGTGAAAGATATACAAATGGATGAAAGTCTTATCAAAAGAAGTCCTACAAGATTAAAACATAAAACTAAATCCTTTATTGTGAGAAGCTTTATATTTTTGAATTTCCAAAGACAGTGATTTTTTCAATTGCACCGCCATGAAATCCCCAAAAGGCCGGTTGGTTTCATCATCTTGCGCCTGTTGTGAAGAAAGGATATAACCTGCCCTATCCTTCTTAAAAATCTTAGCAGGGAAAATTAGGCAATAAAAAAACGCTAAGTCAATTTGTTGCAATCACTTAGCGTTTTCCGAGTACCCAGACTCTCTGTCATCTCCTTAAAAAATCTCTAACCAAACATCTACCTATTTCAACTCAAATGGTACAGTACCTTTAATATCTCTGGATGAACTACCGATGATTGCCTCAAACTTACCCGGTTCGGCCACCCATTCGTGTTTAGCATCATCGAAGAAGCTCAATGCTTTCTTATCAATCGTCAGCGTTACTGCTTTCTCTTCTCCCGGAGCCAGTTTCACTTTCTGGAAACCTTTCAACTCTTTGATCGGACGAGGGAGAGAGGATTTCTTATCGCTGATATAAAGCTGAACAACTTCTTGCCCCTCACGCATTCCTGTATTCTTCACATTGACCGTGAAAGAGATAGTATCATCTGCTGTCATTGTTTTCTTGTCAGCCGAAGGCTTTCCATAGGCGAAAGTAGTGTAGCTCAATCCGTGTCCGAACGGGAACAACGGTTTGACCTTTTCTTTATCCGCCCAACGATAACCTACAAAGATATCCTCACGATAGATTTCATTAATAGTATCTCCCTTATGTTTAGACTGTGCCAATTCTTCTTTATTGCCCGGATATTCTCCTAATTTATGAGCACCCACATCTTCCAGTTTTGCCGGGAAGGTGAAAGGAAGTTTTCCCGAAGGATTGGCGTCTCCTACTAATACGGAGGCAAGAGCCGTTCCGGCTTCCGAACCCAGAAACCATCCCTGAACAATAGCAGGCACTTCATTCACCCAGGGCATGGCTACCGCATTACCGGAAATATTAACCACAATCAGGTTTTTATTTACCTTTGCAAGTTCACTAATCACTCTATCCTGTGCGTATGGCAAACCTAAAGAAGCACGGTCCGAATCTTCACAGTCCTGATGGCTACTCTTATTCAGACCACCGAAAAAGATTACATAATCAGCATCTTTAGCCACCTGCAGAGCCTCAGCAAGGAGTTCATCTTCCGAACGGTCATCTTTCAAGTTCTGTCCGGTCTTCACTCCATTATATTCTCCTGTCGGATCACCGACATACCCACGGGCATATACAACCTCTGCCTGCGATCCCACTCGATTTTTCAATCCATCCAACGGAGAAACCTCATATTTGACTTTCAAAGAAGAACTACCACCGCCTACTGTCATCATCTTAATCGCATTCTCACCGATAACGGCAATCTTCTTCGCTTTGTTCAGATCGATAGGCAACACGTTATTATTATTCTGCAAAAGAACAATTCCCTCCTCGCCTATCTTTCGTCCGGCTTGCCCGTGTTCGGGAGAGCCTAAAGAACCGAACGGTTTATTCGGATCCATTGAGGTGCGGAAAATCAGACGAAGGACATTACTTACCTTTTCATCCAACTCTTTTGTACCGACTTTCCCTTCCTTTATCAACCGCAGATAAGGGAAAGCCAAATAGTAATTATCGTAAGCGTTTCTCGTTCCGGCAGATAATCCGTTTGTCCACGAACCAAACTCCAGATCCATACCGTTATAGATGGCCTGTTCGGTATGATGCACACCTCCCCAGTCAGACACCACTACTCCGTCGAACCCCCATTCATCCCGAAGAATGTCTTTGAGCAAACGTTTATTGTGGCAACCATGTTGTCCTTGATAAAGGTTATAGGAACCCATTATCGACCAAGTTCCCCCTTCCTGAACAGCAGCCTTAAAAGCCGGCAGATATATCTCATAAAGAGCACGGTCGCTTACTTCAACATTAGTCGTATGCCGGTTGAACTCCTGATTATTCAACGCATAATGTTTCACACAGGCAGCCACTCCGTTTTCCTGTACCCCCTTGATGTAAAGAACTACCATAATGGAAGACAAATAAGGATCTTCGCCCATATATTCAAAATTACGTCCATTCAAAGGGGTACGATAAATATTCACACCGGGGCCTAACAGAATGTCTTTCTTCCGGTAGCGTGCTTCTTCACCGATACTTTTTCCATAAAGGTAGGACATTTCGGGATTCCACGTCGCGGCAAGGCAAGTGAGTGCGGGATAAGCAATACAAGAATCGTTTGTCCATCCTGCCTGATTCCATTCATCCCATAATACTTCCGGACGGATACCGTGAGGACCATCGGTAGCCCATACTTCCGGAATGCCGAGACGGGGTACACCTGCCGAACTAAATTTAGACTGTGCATGAATCATCTTGACCTTTTCTTCAAGAGTCATCCGGTTCAACGCATCTTTCACTCGCTCTTCGATTGGCTTGTTTGTATCCAAATATACCGGTTTCTGCGCACAGACAGGCAATGCGGTCATTATGGATAGGCCAAGTAACATTGCTTTGAGTTTCATATTCATATAATTTCTATTCTTATTCAGACTTTACTACCACAGTATTCATACTTTGAGCCAGATTCTCAATTGTTGATTTCGAACCATCCAACGGAGCATAGATTTCCAAACTGGACTTCAACATACTTCCATCACAAAGTTTGTTTATTTCTTCCTCATTCATTGCCGAACGGTAGAAGAACAGTTCACTGTACTCTCTGCCCTCTGTAGAACTATTATCACCGATAATAAACTTACCTACAGTCAGTTTCTCGTTCAATTCTCCTGCTAAACTCTTATCGGTGTATAGCAATGTACGTCCTTGTGCATAATAATGTGTCAAAGATACTACATGCCATTGATTATCCGTAACATCTCCACCTACTATTTTACCTTGCGATGGAGAGTTATATACTACCTTTCCCTCCTGAATCTTCAAAGTTCCCATAGTATTGCCACCATTTGTAAAAGTGGCAATCGTTCCATCTGTAGCACCTTTCACTTTAAAGGAGATTGTAAACGGATGTACTGTTTCTTCCGGAGTAAATTCCAAAACCTTTCCCGCCAAAGTGTATGAAGTTCCGGAGACACGTGCAGGAAGAATCTTACCAGCTTCTATTGCATCAAACAACGAAGGAACCATAGCATAAAGGAATTCACGATGTCCTTCTGTATTCGGATGATAAAGATCCGTACCATTCTGATAACCGTCTGCCCATTTACCACTACCGTTATCTATTGCACCTAACATATTGACAGAAGGAAGATCCCACTCATGAATCAGCAGATTCATCTGTTTTACATACCTATAATCGCTCTCCTCAAAATCTCCACGAGTATAATTATTCATCATCACAGGATATTTACCGTCTTCACGCGCTTTCCTAATCAAGGTCTGCATATTGTCTTTGAATTGATTATAGATAGCCTGCTGATCGGCAGCCCCATGTATTCCCTCATTACCCAAAGAAAGTCCGAAGATAACATACTTGCCGCAGTCATACAACAAATCATTGTAACGAGCCAACAAATTCAATGTACTGTTTCCACCAATAGAAATACCAGATGTATACCATGGCAGACGGGTCTCCTGATTCTTGAAACGCTCGTCCTGCAATTCTCCGAACATATAGGCATAACCATGATTACTGTCTGCCCCCTGTCCGTTAGCGACAGAAGATCCCATTACAGAAATCTTAAAAGGATCTATACCTTCTTCACCACAATCAATATAGAAAGCGAAACGACGGAGATCTAAAGTGATATTATACGTACCATGATTCAAATTTATATCACTGGAAGAATAGCCGGAATTTGAGAAAGCCACTTCATTAGGAGTATCAGAAATACGTTTCATTGTATAATCCCAACTTTTGTTCATAATAAAGTTGAAACGGGCACGGTCACTTGCCGTACCAAGTCCGGTCAGTTTTACCCGTCCGCCCCATACACCTTTACCTTGATAGGCAAGCGGTACACCAGCTCCGGCATTCCAACCTCCTTCCGTAACACTCCCAACAATACTCCATTCTTCTACCGGAGTAATGGTATAACTCTTTTTTGACATATCCACTACAATATATACCGGACCTGTCACCTCTGCCGAAATACCGTAACTATTCATCGCCACAACACCAGGTTCATGTCCCTTTCCAATATCAGTAGATACGCCCTCCGGTGTTACCCCCTTGAAAGAAAACTTACCCGATTGAAGTGACAAAAAAGCTTCAAACTTATAACTTACCTTGTCCGTCGGAGAAATCACGTGCATAGGCACTTCTCCTTCTTCTACCGCACTACCGGTTATTGTCAACGAAGTAAATGTTTGGGGACGTTCTACATCGGTATATTCTTCTAGCTTCAAAGCATTTATTGCCATATATGCTCCCGTACTACGAGAAACAGCAAAGGTCAGAGTGCCTTCTTCATCCGGATAGACTAATCCGGACTCACAGATATTAGCAATATTCTGGTTAACCCCTTCCCCGCCTAAGTTTGTTCCGGCAATCTGCAACTCACCTTGATAACTGTTCAACCCGGACATCGTATAATAAGCAACACGTTTCTCTGTGGCACTTCGACTACCGAACGCATAGAACTTATATGCCTTCTCCTTATCCAAGCCGGAAATGGTAAAGTTATTGCCATTCTCCCCACTCTCTATATAGAAATAATCTTCTGTAGCTGTAGATACGGCAAAATCTTTCAACAACTCTGCGTCAGGAGTTAACAAACCACCTCCATCAGAACCTCCATTAGTAGAAAAACGGGTATTCAACGTTAGTTTATAGCCTACGGAAGTACCTTCCGAGTTAACAAAGTCCTTAAATACAGAGTTAATAGCAGCATGAGTCCCATCATTGTTACAAATGTTATTCCAATAGTGTCCGTTCTCATCCGGACTTTCAGTTTGAGAACCTCTATTTCCACCTCCTACCGAACCGAAATCAAAATAAAGGGTTTGTACCAATACAGGATTAATAGGTTCCGGCGCAGGTATCACTACCTCTTCGTCTCCTCCCGGTATGGGAGAGGCAACAGGATCATCATCATTGCAAGAACCAACTGACAGCATTCCAAATAATGCAAATACTAAGCATATATATTTTTTCATATCTTACTAATCTTATGATTTATGATTCTTCTATTATTTAACATTGGTATATTCCTCTATTTTCAGGGCATTAAGTGCCGCATAATTACCGACCTTTTTTTCCAGAGTGAACTTTATTTTACCATTTCCATCAGGATAAATAATATCTGATTCACAGATATTTTTTATGTTCTGATTAATACCGTCTCCTCCACAATTAGTTCCTGAAGTTTGCAATTCACCTGTATAATCATTGGATCCCGACATAATATAATTTACTATACGTGTATCAGTGGTTCCCCTACTACCAAAGATGTAAAACTTATATCCTTTTTCCTTATCCAAACCAGAGAAAGTAAAACTCCTATCCTTATTTTCACCATTTTCGGTATAGAAATAATCTTCAGTAACTGATTTTATAGCAAAATCTCCCAATAGTTCTTCCTGAGGACTCATTAAGCCACCTGCACCATTATTCATTCCATTAGTCGAGAAACGAACGTCTAAAGTTAATTTATATTCCGTTGGAACATTATCCGAATTAAACAAAGGCGAGTAAACAGTACCGGCGTCAGCATATTTAGCCGCATCACCCGTTCCTACATTATTATTACAGATATTATTCCAATAATGATTATTCTTATCAATGCCTTCTGTTAATTCTCCCCTGCCAGAAGTCTTCGAACCGAAATCAAAATACAACGTCTGTACCAGCGTTGGTTGCGGCTTCACCTCTCCATCCGAAATTTTTTCCAGAGAAACTGTCCCCTTATCGTTTCCGGCTGTCAAATCAACAGTTAATACATAAGTAGCTCCTTCCTCAAGGGTTACACCATCTGCTAATACAATATTTCCATCATCATTCCCTTCGTCTATTACTTTGATCAATGCTTTTGAACTTTCAACGACTGTCAATCTATTATTTTTAGACAACTCTCCTCCCCAATTATTTTGATAGAAAAACTTACAACCTATATAATCATATCTGAAACGCTGTCCTATTGATGAACCATGTTCAGGACCTGCCACTCCGGTAAACTGATATTTCTTAGGCGCAATCTCTGATATACTGTAATTATTTCCTGCATTCCATCCGAATTGATAATCCAATGAAGGAGAACCGACTCCCCAACCCATTAACCAAATAGCACCATGTCCGTCATCAGAAAGAGTAGCTTCTTTATCACCGTTCATACGAGTCACACTAAAATATTTCTGTTTCATATTAGCTACTACACGATACTTGCCATCCACCGGTAAGAAAGTCAATGTACCATTGGATTCTTTCCTGAAATAATCCGGATTAATCCACCAGCCATCCAGATCTATACCCACAACTACTATGGACTGTCCCTGAGTAAATGATTTCTGTATCAGATAAGTATTCGCATCCTGTGCTATCATCTTCTCTCCGTCAAACAATACATTGACCAATGGAGAAACTGCGTATGTAAGCACATTGAAAGTTACCTCATAAGGTTCTGCCTCCGTACCGGAGAAAGTGATGGGATCCACATTCTTCCCTTCCGCAAGCTGATTCTCATTATCCCAGCCGAAAGTCAGTTCGTTACCGTTTTCACCTACTTTCGGGGTTTTAAAATAAGCCTTCATATCCTGAGGAAATCTACCGGTCACACTATAATTATACAGAGACTGCCTCTTCATCAGATATTCTTCACCCATTTCGTCAACCAAAGTGACATAAGGGAAGTCCGGTCGGGACAAAACAACCTCCCGCTCCATTTCCGTAGTAGTGAAATGGATATTCTGAAGGACAAACTTCAAAGTAGCCCTACCATCAATCACGTTGGGATAATAAGGCACAAAGACTTTGCCCGTATAATCGCTACCACTTGTCTTGGTGCGAATCACAGTTTCCGACACCAACTCCTCTCCATAAAAAAGTTTCGCTTTCAAAGTAGAAAGAGGTACATCCACATCCGAAGCCTTAATGGTGAACGGGAGACTATCGCCATAAAGCGCACTTACTTTCCCAGCTCCGAGTTCCATATCCGGATTACCCGAAAGGAATTCATCGTCACTACAGGAATTCATGGCCAGTATTCCTACCAATGCCAATATTATATAGATACTTTTATTCATGTCTTTATACTTTTAAGGTTCTTATTTCGACTTCGCCCAACGGTAAGAGGTCACAGACTTGCCAGGAACATCATAAGCAAAATGACGTTTACCATCACTGATAGTTATCCTCTTTGTCTTCTCATTGTTGTTCATCAAAACAAAGGCGTATGTACCATCCGTATTCTCGAAAGCAGAATACATAATATTGCTGTCGGAATAGCCGGATGCACCGATACGTACTGCGCCCGGTTTCACTACACTTGAAAGATGTGCAATAATATAATAATGTGAGTTACGAATGATTGTTTTATAGTCACTATTGCTGATATCCACCGCTCCATAGCAAGTCTGGCAACCGCCTTCACGATTGGGAGCACGGTCATTATCAAGCATCAGATTCCATACAATCACCCCTTTACACCAATTGTTCACTGTTCCCAATGCAACTTCTTTCATATCTTCCAGCAATCGCTTTGACAAGTCACGTCCGCTATTCCATGTACCGATAGAAGTTTCCGTAAACAGTAGTTCTTTCTCGGGATAAGCTTTATGGATTTCCAGCAGTTCCTCACGATCGCCGCCATAATTGTGATATGCTGCACCGGCTATATACTGGGATGCATCGCTATCACCGTAAATCTTGACCGGATACTGTTTCTCTGCCTCAAGATTGCTGTAATCATAATTATGATCATAGGCATAAATCTTTGTATCCAATCCCGCAGCCTTGAACTGAGGTCCGAGCGCAGTCTTCACAAAGTCTCTCTGTTCTTCCCAACTCATGTACATCGAAGCCGAATTGCCATGATTCAATGGTTCATTTTGAGGAGTCACAGCATAAATATCAATACCTTCGGCCTTAAATGCCTGTACCCATTTTACGAAATAGGTAGCATAGTCTTGATAATAAGCAGGATTCAGCTGTCCGCTTGTCCACGTCGTCAGCGGGGTAAGATCTTCCAAACTCTTTACCTTCATCCACAAAGGGCAAGTCCATGGAGCTGCAATAATCTTAATAGAAGGATTAATGGACAGAATCTCTTTCAGAATCGGCAAGATATAGTTTTTCTCTTCACTCTGCAAAGCAAAGTTCTCTATTCCTTTCGTATCGCAACAAGTATATTCGCTCAACGAAAAGTCCGAACAACCAATCGAAATACGAATATAACTAAACCCGAAACCACTATTATCAGAGAATGTTTCGGTCAGGAAATCATGGCGGTCCGCCGGCTGCATCTGTAAAAGATTAAAGCAGGTAGCTCCCGTTACGGCTGCCCCGAAACCATCCATTGTCTGGTATTGTTCTGTAGGATCCAGCGTGATAGAAGTAGGTGCCAGGTTATCCTTCGAGCTGAAGTTAACCGCATCACGGGTTAAATCACGTGTCAGGCTGTTGGTCGTTGCATAAATCGTCACATCTCCAGTTGGAACAGGTGCTACCGGTTTTTCTGCGTCGTCACTGTTGCTGCATGCAGCTAATATGGTGAAGCATCCTAAAAAAGTCAATGCTATATTTCTCATGTTTATCATAATCTTAAGTTTCTAATATATTAATAACCCGGATTCTGTTGAATCTTATCATTCGCATCAATTACTGACTGCGGGATAGGCAAGCGATAGGAGTTCTTATCGAAAGCATAAACCTGCGCCTTGCGTCCTGAATCTTTCGCATACACAGCATTCATCACTTCTTCTACCTTGTCCAGACGTACTAAGTCAAACCACCGTTGTCCTTCAAAAGCCAGCTCCAACCGACGTTCTTTAAGCAAAGCGTCAATCATGGAATTCTTGTTTTCACGAATAGATGAAGGAAGTTTCCCCAAACCGGCACGTTCCCGTATTTCATCAATAATACCGGCAGCCGCTTCCAAATCAGGTGTATCCTGCATTATCAATGCCTCTGCCTTCAGCAACAGCACATCAGCATAACGATATTTTATGATACTGCTATTGGCCGAACGGCATTTGTACATGAACGGATAATTATCCGACGGATAATAATTGCTCCATGAGCAGTCATAATAAACAACCGACTCTTTAAAACGAACCTCATCACCTTCTTTCTTGAAAGCATTAATCAAGTCACGTGACGGAGTTACCCATTTCGCCCATGTGAAGTTGGTATTCCAGTTCACCAAATCGCGTCCGAACATCCATGAACACCAATTGCCCGCTCCGGGAGTAAACTGTGCTTCAAGAATAGCTTCCTTTGTGTTACGTACCTTCGCATCCGTATTAGCATCATTCATGCCAAACAAATCGCTGAAGTCTTCTACCAAATCGAAGCCATCCGCTTTCACCTCATCACAATATTGGATTACCTTCGTATAGTCACGCAACGGCTTTTCCGCATAAATCTTAGCTAATAATGTACGTGCCACCGATTTGGTGAATAACGTCTTATTGCCCGGTGTATTGTCCGGTGCATACTTCACAGCGTCCAACAAATCTCTCTCAATCTGCTGGTAAGCTTCAAGCTCCGTATTCTGCTCAGGGAAATACTGGGAATATACATCTTCAATATTATCCGAAGTAATATCATCCGCCACAGTTGTAATCACCGGGAAGTCTCCCCAAAGACGCACCATATCAAACATAATCATAGCACGGAATATCTCCGCTTCCGCTTTATACTGTGCCCGTTCATCGGCAGTCAATGAATTATCTTTCACCTGGTCGATGTTGCAAATCAGCTTATTGGCACGGGCAATATCCTCCAAATAACGGTTCCAGTCACGCTCCAATACAGAATTCGATCCTTCAATAGAATTATTTTCAAACGGAACGACTTCCGCTCCTGTAGTGCCTGCATAGGCATTATCCGCATGAGAATCCGCAATCAGCAACAAATCCACATACCAATGCTCCTGACGGTCACGCATCTGATTGTAAAGCGTAGTCAGATGGCTTTCAACAGCCGCCTTATCCTTGAACACAATCTTCGTTCCGTTATCCGTTATTCCTTCTGTCACATCCGAATAGGTGTCTAATGGCTCATAATCCAGTGAACAGGAAGAAACCCCCAATAACAGACCGGACGTCAATCCACAAAATATAGCTCTTAGTTTCATAATCTTTCCTTTCATTAGAATTCAACATTAATACCAAACACGTATGATCTGCAATGCGGGTAAGTTCCCCAGTCGATACCCTGCACTGTACCACTATTGCCCCATTGGTTCACTTCCGGATCCATACCGGAGTAACTGGTCCACGTCAGCAGGTTGGTAGCTGTAAAATAAGGTTGCAGACGGGTGATTCCCCATTTCTTCAAGAGTTTGCCTTTCACGTTGTATGACAAGGAGACGTCTTTCAACCGCAGATAACTGCCATCCTCCACGAAATAAGTAGAATTCAACAGTTTAAAATTAGCTTTCGGCACATCCGTTATCTGTCCGGGTATTTTCCAACGTCCCAACACGCGGGTCGACTGATTCTTACCGTCATACATACCTTCTGTTTCGATACGTGAGGCGTTATAAATATCATTTCCGTATGAACCTTGTATAAAAATACTCAGATTAAATCCTTTCCAGGAGAATGTATTGGTCATACCGTAAGTGAAATCCGGATTCGGGTCACCGATATAAGTACGGTCGGAAGATGAGATCTTACCGTCATGATTCAAGTCACGATACATCAGTTCACCGGTTTCCGGGTCCACACCGTCGCTGATATAGCCATAGAAACCTCCCAAGGCACGCCCCGGCTCATTACGTACAACATAATCATTGACTACATCCGCTGTCTTCGCATCATAATACACTTTTTGCAGTTCCAGCTTCGTCAGTTTATTCCGGTTGAAAGAAATATTGAAATCCGTATCCCAAGTAAATGCTCCGCCACGGAAGTTTTTCGAACTGATAGAAAGTTCAAAACCCTTGTTCACCATTTCACCTTCGTTTCTGGCTATCGAAGTGGCTGCGGCAGCACCGGCAGGCAGAGATACATTCATCAGCATATTCTTTGTTTTCTTATAGTAGTAGTCCGCATTGAACGTTAACCGTCCATTCAAGACTGTCAGATCCAAACCTATATTTGTCTGTGTGGTTGTCTCCCAAGTTAAATCGGATGTACGTAAGTTCGCCTGACTGATGGTCGGTACGGCATTGGCATAATCCGTCTTATCCCCTTCCTCACCTTTCTTAAACCATTCGATACGACCGATGTTATAACGTTGCAGATAAGCATAGTCTCCGATACCCGATTGGTTACCCGTTTGTCCCCAACCTCCACGCAGCTTCAAGTCATCAATCCAGGTCAGATCTTCCATAAACTTCTCTGAAGAGATACGCCAAGCGGCAGAGAATGATGGGAATACCCCCCAGCGATGGTCAGGATGCAGTTTAGAGGAACCATCAGTACGGATATTGGCAGTCAGCAGATACTTACTGTCGAAATTATAGGCTACACGTCCGAAAAATGACATGATACCCCATTGGGAAGCCCCTGTTCCGGTATTATCCCAAGAAATCTTATTGGCCGCATTCAAGGTCTGGATCTGGTCATCACGATAATGAGAACCGTTAATCCAACTGTTTGAATAGTCGGAATCCGTCCACGACGAACCGGCCATGACTTCCAGTCCATGCTTTTTGAAGTTCTTATTATAAGTCAAGACATTATCAAATGTCAGGACCGTATTCATGTTCCGATTATCCGAAGCCTCTCCATATTGGTTGCGTCCCCAAGTAGTGGAAATAGGATCAAGGAAAGTAGTATTGACAGCATTACGGCGGTCAAGAGTAAGTGTCGATTTGAATTTCAACTCAGGAAGAATCGTCAGCAACACGTTACCGGAAGCCAATAAACGATTTTCTTTATCTTTATTGTTCTTTGCACGTGCCATATTCTCCAATGGATTGGTGATATTGCCCACTCCATAAAAATTATTATAATACTGGTTAGGGTTCAAAGCGTCCCAAACCGGAGCATACGTCGGAGTATTGATAACCGCCAGAATAACACCTCCCCGATTCGCTCCTGTTCCCATAGCGCCTCCTCCATTGCTTGTATAGTCGGAATAAGAGATATTAGCACTAACGGTCAACCATTTACGAACCTGATTTTCGAGATTCACACGGAAGTTATAACGTTTGTAATAAGAGATGTCCAACACACCTTGTTCATTCAGATATCCGGCAGAAAGGTAGTATTTCATCTTCTCGTTGCCATTGGATACAGCAATCTGATAATTCTGGGTCTTCCCTGTCTGGTATGTCTCGTCAAACCAATCGGTGCGGTCGGGCAATCCGTCAGGCAGAGACACCAGTCCGATCTCGTCCTGCAATTCTTTGTACTGTGCCGCATTCAAGGACTCCACTTTATCGGCCACTTTATTCAGTCCGAACTGGGCAGTCAGAGAAACTTTCGCATTTCCCGTCGCACCTGCTTTTGTCGTAATAAGAATCACACCGTTAGCGGCACGCGAACCGTATATAGATGCGGAAGAAGCATCTTTCAAGATCTGCATACTCTCAATATCATTCGGAGAAAGGAACTTGATATTGTCTACCGGCACTCCGTCTACTACATATAGCGGATCGTTACTCCCATTCATTGAAGTAGTACCACGCACACGGATAGACATCTCGCCTCCCGGCGTACCATTGGGCTGGATGACCGATACACCTGCCGCCTTACCCTGAATGGCCTGTCCGGCAGATACAATGGGACGCATATCCAGATCTTTGGTGGATACGGAAGAAATGGCTGTCGTCACATCTTTCCGTTTCACCGATCCATAACCGATTACCACCACTTCATCGAGCACTTCATTATCTTCCTGAAGTGTGACCTTCATTTGACGGGCAGCCTTCATCTCCTGCGACTTATAGCCCACATAAGAGAATACCAGAATGGCATTTTGTTGAACATTTAATGAAAAGTTACCGTCCAGATCGGTAATCGCACCGTTAGTCGTTCCTTTTTCCTGTACACTAACACCGATAAGCGGTTCGTTCTGCGCATCCAGCACCTGACCGGAGGCAGTAATTTGTTGTGCGGATGCACTCAATGATAGAAACATTGCCAGAATAGCAAAGAGAATCTTGCGACTCCCCGAAAGGATTTTTCGCCTGTTCTTTTTCATGCGTACTAATTTTAAAGTTAATAATAAAGTCCGTCCGCAATGGAGTTCCTCTCATTGCTTCCGAAGCGCAGGTCAAAATTATAAAGAAATGAGAACGGATTCATAAGAAGGGGGCAATAAGTGGATACCACCAAAAGGCAAACACCTCATTTTCAAACGACTACCTTCTTTTCTTCAGTCTAAAAAAGTGGATAGTTTACAGCCTTGATTAGCGGATTTTTCGTACTAAATCCTCAAAATCCTCTCTCGAGCCACGAGTTTTGTTCTTCACTTTTGCACGGTAATTATAGATTGTGTTCACCGAATAACGGAGAAACTCGGCGATCTGTGAACTGTCTTCAATGCCTAGACGTATCAAAGCGAAAATACGTAATTCGGTATTCAACAGTTCGTCTTTCTTCAATACAATCCGTTCATTATCCTGCAGCAGGTCATTAAACTTCTTCACGAAATCGGGGAACAGATGTAGAAAGGCTGTATCGAAGTTGGCATACAACTCTTCCAACTCTTCGTCAAGAGCGTCCTGCGAACGGGTTATCTTTAAAAGTTCCGCTATCTGTCCGGCGGATACTTTCTTATTCACCATACGCCGATAAGCATCCAGACGGTTAATATAGGTGGAGCACAGCTTGATAAACCGCGCGATATATTCCTCCTTAATCTGATTGGACTCTGAAAGTTCTATGTTGGTGGAGGACAGGCAACTGTTCATCTGCCTCAACTCCTCATTCAGTCCGTTTAACTGCTCGTTAGCCTGTTGAAGATGGTTTCGTGCATCCGCAAGTTTCTTCATCTGACGATAGATATAGCCCAAAGCCACTATCAACAGTACTAGCAATGTAGTGATAAGCAACAGATATTGCTGGAGACGACCATTCTGCTTTTCAATCATTGCCTGATAAGTCTTGTCAATCAGTGAAAGTACATCAGCACTTTGCCAGCTACGCAAACGGGCATTGTAAAACTTAGTCGCATTCCAGGAAAAACGCATATATTGATATGCCCGTTCCATATCTCCGTCCTCATAAAGAAGTTGGGCAAGCATCCATAACGAGGCATGGTCCTTAATAGCAGAACGAATATCGGATATGGCAGAAAGACAAAGATTCTGTTTCTCTCCCAAATTATCATTATTATACTTATAAATCAAAGAGCGATGGTAAGTGACCAATGCATACTGTGGAGTATTCACTTCTGTTTCCGCCAGCCGGAGGTCATTCACTTTCAGGGCTTCCTCATACTGATGCTGGTCACGAAGCAATGCTTCGCGCATCATCAGATATTCTTCCGATTCAGGGGGCAATATAGTATATAAAGAATCTTTATATGCCTGCGAAATGGTCCAGTAATGTCCTGAAAGAGTTTTATCCTGGGTATAAACGCTCAATTCGCCATACACATGGTCAAAGCAAGTGTAATAATCAGCTATTAAACGGGATACGACTTTCTGCCGGTCTACCGATTCTAAAACATCAATAGACTCCGTGTACATTCCCGTTGAAGATAATAATAATGAAAGCTGCAACTGACTTTCTATCTTCCGGTCTATATCATGCAAGCGCTCCGCAATCCGTATATTTTCATTCAAATAATGGATTGCAGAGTCGCAAATAAAGGCTTTATATTCTTTGTATATCTGACTGTTCAGGTTATAATGTTCCACAGAATTAACTTCTATTCCGTGTGTCAGTTCTTTAAGATGTCTGATACGTGATTCACGTTGAACCACATAAGTCTCATGCTCCCGAATCGTCAAATCAAGTACATTCAACAGCGAGTCCAGGGTCTTATCAGCCCAGGTATATAGTGGAAAAGAGAGAAGTAGAAGAAACAACAGGTACTTTTTTTTCATCGGAGTATTAAACTTTAATAGAAGATTACACGACTAATAAAGACAAATGTAGAGAAAATCTTCGTAATCCTACTATAAACAACTCATAAATTAAAGAGATCAATAGGCTATTGCAAGGAAAAAACAGGCTAAATATAGTCTATGTTACAATTTCTATAAAAAAGAGCTCCAATTATATTCAGCAAGACTTTCAAATTACAAAGAATAAAATGTAACTTTGTAGTCTTAAGATTCTTATCTAGCTTTAATAATCAAAATTTGATTAACATGATAAAAAAAGATCGATTACTAGTGCTAAGCACTTTGCTGATATTTACATATACAACTATGAATGCTCAAAAGGTCGTAAAACTGTGGGAAACAAACCCACCGACGAATAATGAAATAACAGAAACCGAGAAATGTGAAAGAAATGGTAACTGGATAACAAATGTATCTTCACCCGAATTGACTATCTATCAGGCTAACAAAGCTACAAATACAGGAATGGCAGTTGTGATATGCCCTGGCGGTGGATATGCAGGATTGGCTATTCAGCACGAAGGATCGGAGTTTGCAAAATGGCTGAACGGACAGGGAATAACAGCCTTCGTGCTCAAATACCGAATGCCAAACAAACATAAAGAAGTGCCATTAGATGATGCACAACAAGCAATGCGTTATGTACGCAAGCATGCCAACGAATTTGGCATAGATGCCAATAAAGTGGGTATCGCCGGCTTTTCGGCAGGTGGACATTTGGCAGCCACTACTTCCACTCACTATACAACAGAAGGAACAAGCACAAAGCCTGATTTCTCCATCCTTTTTTATCCAGTCATTACAATGGAAATGGCTACACATGGTGGTTCCCGTTCTAATTTATTGGGTGACAAACCGCTACCTGAAGACATTCAGTTCTTTTCTAATGAGAAACAGATCAATGTGAATACCCCACCTGCAATCTTGCTATTGAGTGATGACGACAAATCCGTGTCTCCAGTCAATAGTATATTCTATTATGAAGCATTAAAGAAAAACAATATCCCCGCAACCATGTACATATTCCCCAAAGGAGGTCATGGTTGGGGAATGAATACAGATTTTGAATATCATTCGCAGATGCTTCACTTATTAAGTATGTGGCTGAAGTCTACTGATACCCAAATAGGGAAGAGCCAGACGAAATAATAAATTGAATATACTACATAATCTCGTATTGATACATCACAAAATCATTCTTTTGGGGAAGAGAAACTTTTATTATCCCTTTTCTACCAACAGTAACTGTCATAGCCTCTCCATTACCAAGAATTGGAGTACATACCACACGGGCACCCTCAGGTAACCATGTCTCTATCCATTCCTTATCGTGTATGTTATCTTCCCTGTAAATCAGAAGATAACCTCTTGTCCCATTACAACCGAGCAAGTCATCAGCCTGTTGGTCACATATAGACTGAAATCCAGTCCAGGAACGTCCGGAAGGCTCATCACCAATGGGAAGAATAGTCCCCTGGTGAAAATCATATTGTATCTTCTTATACTTCTCCATCATTTCTTTGATGGAGAAAGCTTCTTCGGGTAAATTAGCAGCTTCCATCCAAACCAGTGGCTGCCCTGCCATAGTTGTTGCAAACAGATATTCAAACGAATACTGGTTTGGTGCAAATGACTCGTCACCGTACTTCTCCGTATTTCTCCATTTATTCAGAAATTCAATCTGCAACCTTTCTGCCGGAACATATTTAGACAACATCCATAAATTACGAAGCGTCCAATACGGGTAATAGTTCTGCCAATCGGTATAACGATTTTCCAAGAAGATATTTCCATATTCGTTGAACATATGATAACCGCCACGATGACTAGCAGTTGCATCCAAGTTAAACATTACTTTATTATCTGTCTGTACCAACACCTTATCAAACAAATTGCGAAGATTGATCTCCGCTTTCTTAGTAGGTATATTTAATCCGTCTATTTTAAAAATACGGATCCCATAGGTACGATAAAGTCCAACCAAAGTTTCAGCATCTCTCTCCCAGTCGGCAAAGTCATTCTGTACACTCGGGTTAAACCATAAGCCTATCTCAATACCCAGTTCCTTTCCTTTTTTTACAATAGGGGACAGTCCACGAGGATATTTTTTCTTATCTGGCTTCCAATAGTCTTTATTATCCCAAATATTCTTGAATGAGCCTTTAGTTACTGCCGAATTCGGACTTTTGCCAGTCTGCCATCCGTCATCTATTTGAAAGTGGGTCACCCCTAGTCTGGACATACGTTCAAGTTCCTGTAAACAAAATGCTTCGTTTACTTTAGAATCCTGGCTACGGTCACCCCAGGTATTCATCATAATCATTTCGTCACGGTCACGGAAATGGCGACGGGTATTCTTTTGATAGTTACGAAGGGCAGTCAATGCCTGCAATTTGCCTCCACCATATACACCTGTTACACAACCATATGTTCGTATCCATTCATCCTGTTGAATATCCTTCTCCGTAATACCTAGTCCGGTAACCATAAACTTTCCGAACTCTGCCATGAAATCGACACCATTATAGGCTAGTTGTACGCTAGAACAAGGCGCTTCTTTCAGGAAGAAAAAGCCACTGTTATCTTCACCGTTTCGTACAAAGAAAAGATTTCCACGATAGTTATTTTTGCGATAAGTAATGATATCCCGTTCTGCTACCAAATTATTGTTCCAGTCCGTTACATCCCAAAACTCTACGGCTTTGGCATGCCAATGTTGACCTTTAAAGTTCAACTGATCCAAAACAGCAGTCACAGATTTAGATTTCATATCTTCGGCAAACTCAATATTCTTACGATCGGCAGCGTTCTCATCCCGTCCACCAAAAACACTGTTAACCGTACCTTTCAGGTAAGTGTCGCATGCTATTGCCGGACAATCATCATAAATGCGATATATCCGCCGAATGTCCAAAGGACCCAAAGAAAAAGTAACAACCGTTCTCAGATAGGCCGGATGAATGTCAGTAGCCATCACCTTTTCCACCTGGCAAGTTCCATCCATTCCTGATTTTGCATCCTTCAAAATGACGAAATCCGGCATCAACGATGCCGTTAAATTTGTTTTCCCGTTCACTTTATCACATAGACTATATGTCATCAGGTTTCCGCCATTCCATACGAACTTACGTTCAACCAGTCTGTTACCAATAGTCAGTGTATCTCCTTTCAGTTCACTATAACAGGAACTTTGGGCATAAGAGAATGTTACGAGACAGATCATTGCCCACACAAATAGTATTCTTTTCATGTTTAAATAAAACGGTCATTTATTTCATTAAAGCACGTGGAACCGGCAATAATTTATTTGCCTCATTAAACCGTTGATTATCCGGTAATTCATTTCCATCTTTACCCATCCCCTTCTGCATATATGTTTTAAGTTCCTCCAAATGATGCTGGTAAACTTCACGAGGAGAAGCTCGATACTTCTTACACAGAGAAGCTGCTATACCGACAACTTCTCCCATCATACCTGTGGTACGCATTACGCGGACTGTTCCCAACGCCACGTGAGTCACACTAATATTACGTCCTGCCATAAACAGGTTCTCTACATTTCGGGAGTACAGGCAGCGATAGGGTACTGCATAAGGATATATATAGATGTGGTTGGTTGCTGCTTTGAATTCCGCATTCGGGAACTTCTTCGAATTATCAGGATCGGGAAAATGCAAGTCAATACTCCATGTAGCCGTGAAAGAAGCATCTTCGTGAAAAACGTTCTTATCAATATCATCCTGTTTCAGAATATAGTCTCCCAACAGTCTGCGGGATTCTCTTTTTCCGGCAACATAGGCCACCCATCCCAGTGAACGATCTTTATATTTATCATTTGCCTTCAGGTGATTCTTCAGGAAACTCCAGTTGGAGTAAACAACCTGCAAACCATAGTCCCGGATACGTTCGGCATCATTCACCTGGTCAAAATTCATGCCTGTCTCCCACTTCCATTCTCCCATAGTCACTTTCTCACAATTATTTTCATTGAATTCTACTCCATAAGAGAATTCCGGAAAAGATGTTTTTTTCTTCTTATCCACTGAGTACCATTGGACAGAAGCTCCCATCGTCATCTTGTCAGCGACTTCCGGTGCCAGTGCTTCCCCAAACTCACTGCGTGCTTCACGCCCCATCCTATAGTCGGCTCCCGCCAAATAACCAATGGTCCCATCTCCCGTACAATCTGAAAACAAGGGAGCTTTCAGACATTGTTCCTCTCCGGTTTCAATATGTTTGATGATAATAGATTCTATACACTCTCCATTCATCTTCACAGATACTGCCCGATAGTTAGCAAATAATGTAACGTTCTCTTCTGCGGCAATAAACTCATTCTTCTTTTCATCTTCGTAATAATCTTCGGGTTGTGCGTTTCCTTTACGTGAATGTCCGAATTCACGAATCATACGCCCCAACCCTTTGTTAGGACCAACTTCGATATGCCCACCTAAGTGCACACGCACTTCAGCACTGTTATTACCTCCTAATACAGGACGGTCATTAATCAACGCCACCTTACATCCCAAGCGAGAAGCAGATGCCGCAGCACACATTCCGGCGATACCGCCACCAACAACAACCAAATCGTATTGTTGCTGTATGGCAGGAGCCTGCAGGTTCATCATTCTCCGGCGAAACAGATTCAGTTCGGCTGATTCCTCAGAAGGTATATCCTCTTTATCTGTCGTCAGATAGATAGCATCACAACGTCCATTAAAGCCTGTAAGGTCATGTAAGGTCAGAATCGCCTCCCCCTGTTTTAAATTGGTTTTTCCAGCATATTGCCACAACCATTTATCTCCTTTCGCACCCAGTACAGTTGATAGTTTCTTTCCGTTTATCCCCAGTTGGAACTTCCCCGGACCTTCTCCCTGATGCCAGGGGGAAGTCCAGTTGAAAGTACGGACATAAATATGATATGTCCCTTTCTCTGGTATTTCTATCGGGGTAGACGCATTTGCTACGGGAATACCCATACCGTGAGCCATCAGATAAGGAGAACCCATCAAGTCCATAAATTGCTGATCTGTTACCCAACCACCTTTATTTCTGAAACTTTCAGTTTCCACCCACACTTTCGCCGCATGTAAAGAGATACAACAAAGAGACAGGAAGAGATATGCTAATACTTTTTTTGTCATAAGGCAAATTACATTTATAAATTACATGAAACAGTTCGACTATTCCTTATCTACTTTGACTTCGGCAATAGATGCTTTTCCCGAAGTAATCAGAATACGTATATCACTTACAGTCGTTTTATTAAACTTATAACTCTGCATACGCCCCTCATCAGTGATCTTTCCAGAGAATATAGTCAAAAACTGTCCGCCACCACTCGATGCTTGTATATCGAAATGTGTCGGTTCTTTCTGCAAATTTGTCCAACGAATCGAAATACGGTCGATCGTATCGGCATCTTTCACTGGCAAAGTTAGATAATCTCCCTTACCGCCTGTCCACTTCGTCGCATTCTTCTTGTTAGCATCCGGTACACGACTGTCTTGATAGGATACCACTGTAAGGGTATCAGATAAACGAATATCTGCAGAAGATGATCCGATCATGATTCTAAAGTCGCCAGGTTCTACTACCCATTTTTCTTCTTCATTATACAAGGACAAATCTTCGGGCGTAATGGTAAACATCACCTCTTTAGTCTCTCCCGGTTGCAGGTTGACACGTTCAAATCCACGGAGATTTTTCTCATACGTAGTCACCGAACCGATAATATCACGAATATACATCTGTACAACTTCATCCCCTTCTCTATCTCCTGTATTTGTCACATTAAGACGCACTGCTACATCTTGTTTAGGAGTGATAACAGAAGGTGATATAACAAGATCGGAATATTTGAAACTAGTGTAACTCAATCCATATCCAAACGGATACAATGCACCATTCACCCGACTCATATTTCCCTTTAATCCTGATACACGACCGCCATCTACCTGTGAAGCCGGTTTTGAGGGGAAATTAAATGGAATCTGCCCCACTGTCTTAGGGAATGTCACCGTAAGTTTACCTCCGGGATTATAATCACCAAAGATCACATCTGCTATAGCCGTTCCACCTTGCGAACCAGGATACCATGCTTCTAAAATTGCCGGTATATGTTTGTCTGCCCAATTGATAGAGTTGGGACGACCGCTAATAACAACCAGTATTGTCGGTTTTCCGGTAGCGTATACCGCCTTTAGCAAATCGAGCTGATGACCAGGCAGATCAAGACTTGACCGTGACTTATTTTCTCCACATGTCCGTCCGTTCTCACCTAAAACGACAATGGCTACATCACTTTTCAACGCATTGGTCACAGCTTTATCTATTTCAGCCTGTTCCACGTCGGTTAATTCTGTCGGCAGAATCTCCGAGTCGGGCCAGTTGGAGTCTACAACGTCGCATCCTTTTGTATAGAATATTTCTGCCTTCCCTTTCATCTTCTCTTTTATACCTTGTAATACCGAAATAGTCTCAACCGCCAACGGACCGTAATGAGAGAGAGCGTAAGATACGTCATCAGCATTGGGACCACATACGCTAATCTTCTTGATTCGTTCTTTAGCCAGTGGCAATGTTTGATTCTCGTTCTTTAGCAATACAACAGACTCCCGTGAAGCTTGTAATGCTATCATCTGGTTTTCCATGCTGTTTACTTCTTCATCGGCAGCTTTCAAATCCATCTGATAAGGAGTGTCGAATAACCCGACCATAAATTTAACACGCAGTATATCACGCACCCTATCATCTATTGTTTTCATCGAGAGACCTCCTTCAGCTATCAACTCACGCAAAGGCAATACATACGAATCAGGAGAGCGGAATGTACAACGCACGTTCAATCCGGCCTCAACCGATTGCCTGACGGACTCTTTCATATTTTGAGAAGTCCCGTGTTTAGAATGAAGATATTCCACCGCATCACTATCAGAAACAACATACCCTTTGAAACCTAAATCCTTGCGTAATCGTGTCATCAACCAATAATAACTACTTTGAATAGGAAAACCGTCATAATCGTTATATGAACTCATCGCTCCCAATAGTCCTCCTTTCTTTATAACTTTTTTCCAGGGATAAATATGTATATTTTCAATTTCGCGTGGAGACATTTGCGGGTCTACCCGAGACAATCCTTCACGTCCTCCCTTATTGTTACTGTATGCTACAAAATGCTTTGCAGTAGAGGCAACCTGATAATCTGTTTGCATTCCCTGTGTCATTGCCACTCCAAGTTCGGACACCAGGTAAGGACATTCACCATATATCTCTTCGTAGCGACCCCAACGTTGGTCACGCCCGACATCAAGAATAGGAGCATAGATATTGGTATATCCCAATAGTCTCCCTTCACGTCCCGTGATATACCCCACTTTCTTTATCAGTTCCCTATTCCATGTATGCCCCAATCCTAGTTGAGTGGGAAAGTTGGTAGCGATATAACTTTCTACACCTCTGATACCCTCATTTGTAAAATCAACAGGAATACCAAGTCGTGTATCTTCCACAAAGAAGCGTTGCACTTCGTTCAAGGCCCAAGCATGTCTCGACGCTGGCCAAACAAATGCGTTGTCTGACGGAGGTAATCCCCATTGGCGGAATCCATTGAGATGTTCGTCGATGGCCCCCATACCATCTTTCCATAGTTTATTCTTCCATTCAGCAGTGGGTAGTTCATCATCAAGTACACGCTGATAGCCATACAACGTTACCATTTGGCAAGTTTTCTCCTCTACCGTCATTTGGCTTAAAAGATCCTCCACTCTATCACCAATAAGAGCATTGGGATCCTCATAAATGTCTTTCTTACCATTCTTATTAAAGTCTATCCATCCATCTTTATAAATTGTTTTTTTAGATAATTTGTATGTTACCAAATCTTTTTTGCTTGGTATACGTGGGTCGTCTTGTTTTTGCTGAGCACACACCACAAAGGTTGTACCTAACATTACCATGGAAAAGAATATTTTTTTCATCATAAATAATATTTTAGTCGAGATACATCAGAACTTCCAGTCATCTTTCCAATATATCAGCGGATTATCATTTTCAAAAGTAACAGGTAACCATATATAACGTCCGTCAATTGCATCGTCAGGGCGCCATTCGTCTGCCATAAAAAGATAAGAGTCTTGCATACCTTGCACTTTAAGTATATAAGTACTCTGCCCACCAAAGGTAAGCTCACTATTGATTCCTCTGCAAGGATTACCCAATTCTTTCCATGGCCCCCATATTGATTCGGCCACAGCGGAACGTGCAGCATTAGGTTTCCAACCGGTGCATCCCGAACCTATGAAATAGTATTTACCGTTCCTTTTGAAAATAGTGGGAGCTTCCATATATCTGTTTACAAATACGCGCACATATCGACCTGTATGCGAAAGATAGTCGTCGGACAGTTCAGCAATATGCATAGTGCTATTTTCTTCGGATGAATAAATATGATAAGCCTTACCATCATCATCAACAAAGAGGGTCATATCACGCGCCATCTGTCCACCTTGAAAATCACGTCCCAGAATATTAAGTGAATCGGTATGCGTCGGCATCCCCGAACCTGTATAACTTTTACCCTGAGAGGGAATATTGCTCGACTTATGTAAAGGGAGCACATTCATCGGCCAGTGTCCGGCATTTGGACGCATACTTTTGACGAATTTGTATGGACCGGTGATATTATTACTCACAGCCACCCCTGATCGGGCTGCCTTGTATCCTTCAGACTTCAGTTCAAGATGGAACCACATCACGTACTTCTTCGTCTGAGCATTGTAGATTACTTTGGGGCGTTCAAGTATACATCCTTTCTCAATATCACTACCGGACCCTACAGAATCAACAGCAAGGGCAACTCCTTCATCGGTCCAGTTATATAGGTCTTTTGAAGAATAGCAACGTACACCTACCTGGGCTTTATTCCCTTCACTGCCGGCTATCTTATGTTCTCCAAACCAGTAATAGGTTCCCTTATCATAGAGCATTCCACCCCCATGAGCATTGATATGCATACCGTTGTTGTCATACCATAACTGTTTGGGGACAAACGATTGATACAATTGTTTTCTTACCACTGTCCCTTCACATTGCGCCAATGGCTTCTTCACTGGATTTTCTCCAAATTCTTCCTGCTGATTCTCTACTGCACGCAAGCGATACTGATTCAATTCTCTTTTAAGAAGTTCGTTTTCTCGCAACAGTTTTTCGTTATTTTGAGGATTAAAGTCCTGATTCTTGACTTCTGTTTTCTTTTCCCCTTCCATCAATTCTTTCTCATTCCAAAGCATTGGTATGGATTCTTTATGCGACTCGATAACAAGTTCTGTCCTCAACGGCATTTCCAGTCCTTCTTTTAACACAGAAGCTGTAACCTTTATCTTTCCGGAACGGGTAGTAGAACGGAGCAAGACAGGTGCGGTTCCCCATACCACCGGACGAGGATTTGCCATTACATCCTCACCTCCCACTATTGTCGCTTCACCTTCTACATCAAACTTCACAAAGTAATTGTTCAGTCGTTTGATGTTTCCTTCTTTATCGGCTATACCAGCCACCACTGTGACCAAATCGGCTCCATTAGCCGTGACCCCTGTGCCTTCATCATCAACCCACAACACTATTTTTTCGGGACGCAATGCCGGAGAGCGTCGATGAGTAGCTACAAGCTTACCGTCAATATAGCCTTCGGCCAACATAAAGACTTCTTCCTGTCGGTGAGCCCGAGAAAGTTTTTTGTAATCCATGAAACGGAATACATCTGAGAATGTAATAATCGGCGAGGCCATACCTACCGAGCGATTTTCTTTTCTATATGTATATTGTTTCCCATCTTTAAATACTGTCAGACGAATCTCATCACAATTAGAATAGACGGTGACATCTTTAGAAGAGAACGGTGACATCTCATGAGCTATAAATATCATCGGTCCAGTTTGTGCCAGTATATTCGATTGAAGTGGCGAACGTTGAGACATAAACATCCAGTACGAATATTTGGGTTGTCTGAACACATCCATCATACCGCCATAGAAAGGGTCTGGATGATAACCACGCTGATGATCAAACGAATGCCAAAAAGATCCTCCCACATGTTGCCGCGAAGTGCTATTCAACTTCTCCAAACAAGTGAAATCATAAGGGGGATTGGCATAATGTGCCGCCTGTACTAATTGGGGAATCTCCCCCCATGACAAATGCACCCGGCTTGTAGAATTGTGTGCATTCCAATCGTCCACATTGTCACCCCATTCACGTGTGAAATAACATTTTGAAGGGTTCATATTATCAGTAGGATGAGAAAACAACACATCAAAGCATTCATTCCCATGTGCTCCACTATCACACCCTGCATAGCAATATGAATAAGGATATTCTTCTTTTACTACTCGATATGAGTTTCCGGCAAAATCTGCAGGATAGTGGGTTTCATTCAGAACGGGCTCCCACATCCATACCGAAGGATGATTACGATCGCGTCTCACCATATTGCGTATGTCGTTATATACTCTTTGGCCAAATACCGGATCATTATTCCAGAATTGCCAACCTGGAGTATTTACTATCACAAATAATCCCAGTTCATCGCATGCATCCATAAAGGCCGGATCTTGCGGATAATGCGCATTACGTACTACTTTTAGCCCTGCATCACGTATCTTCTTCGCATCGCGCCAATGGAGAGAATTTGATAGTGCATTACCCACCACAGCAAAATCCTGATGGCGGTTAGTGCCTATCAATTTCCCTTCATACGGTTCTCCATTTAACCAAAATCCATCTTTTCCCTTAAATTCTACACTGCGCACGCCTATGCGACGCATGTAACCGTCTATTACCTTTCCTTTATTATCTTTGATATATACATTAAGATGATACAAATAGGGAGATTCAGGCGACCACAGCCGAGGTGACCGAATGGTCATTTCCGTAGCTGTACTTCCCGCTTTATTTTTATTCAAACGAATGTTATTTGTTGCTGTCGCCACAATCTTCCCATCCGGCAATGCAAGTTCGTAAACTACCTTTCCTAAAAAACCAGAAGTGCCTTCATTTCTAACGTGAGTTTTCAGTTTTATCGTGGCCTGCTGTTTCGAGACATAATCATAGGCCACAAACAATCCTCCTCCCGCTACTTCATTTTCATAATTAGGATCGGTGATGTATGTACAATTATGTGTGACCAGCCAGCAATCTCTATAAATACCACCAAAATAAGAAAAATCCAGCAGTTCCTGTGCCTTACCGTGAGGATATAAAGGGTCATTGCTATTATCAGCTTTTACAGCTATAACATTGTCTTCCCCGTAGATAAGATCGTCTGTAAGATCAACGATAACAGGTAGATATCCTCCATAATGCTCAGTCTTCAACTTCCCATTTATCCATATCTTACACTTTCCCATGATCGCTTCGAAATGAAGGAACACTTTCTTTCCAGTCCATTCTTCTGCCGGATTGAAATGCTTGCGATACCAGACCACACCTTGATAATTTACGCATCCACTAGCCTCAGTAGGAAGATACTCTATCCCATGAGGAACAGATACTACCTGCCATTTAGTGTCATCATATTCTTTATCTTCAGCCTTAACCTCATCTCCTTTAAAGAATCGCCATGCTACATTCATAGAATAAGTCTGCCTTCCGGTATGCTCCAATGGATAAAACCCGGCAGTAGAGAATTTGGGCGAATACGGATATACAAAGGATACCACAAACAGGGAAAACAATAAGAACAACAATCTGTATTTTCTCATCACGAGTCAATTTTCTTTATTAATAGAACTTATATTCTTCTTGATGTTAGCTGGAAAGGGCTGGCTTTACAGCCAGCCTTAATTCCTATCCTGCGTAACCCGGATTCTGTTTCACTACACCTGCTGATTCATTAATGTATTTTGCCGGAATGGGGAAACGTACTTTATACCAATCGCTCTGACTGTCCTGAAATAATTCTTGTGAGTTAGAGACAAACACTCCGTGACGAACCCGGTCTTGACGTGAAAGTCCTTCACAATAGAATTCATGCAAACGCTCGCTCAAGATTGCTTTATTGAAAGCCTCCTTATTGGCTGTTTGAGCGGCAGTCAATGGATCCAGGTTTACTCGGTTACGTACCCTGTTCACCAATTCAATAGCTTCGGTAGTCGGACTACCATTGTTCTCATTAATGCATTCAGCCAGCGAAAGTAAAACATCAGCATAACGAAACACAATGCAGTCGGTAGTTCCAGCAGAACCAGTCTGTTCAGAATCTGCGCCGAGTTTTCGTGGAATACAACCACGAGTCAGATTACCCGAGCCACGTTTCACTACTCCACCATCTTTCCTTGTGTACTCTGTAATAATAGTATTCAAGCGGTCATCGCCTACTTCAAAGGAGTCGTAAAACTTCCATTGCATCAGGAAAGTACCCCATGCCGATGCCTCAAATCCTCCCAAATCACTAGGTATTACCTGTGTCAGCCAATAATTAGGATTTCCCGAACCACAAGGAATGGCATGAATAATCTCTTTATTTTTTGCATTAGCCTTATCGAACACCGAGGCATAATTGCCCAAAAGAGTGTATACGCCACTGTTTTCCATAGCATACAATTGACGAGCTACCTTCTCCGCTTCCACAAAATTCTTATTTATCATATGGAATTTAAGCATCAACATCAGAGCCATTCCTTTGGAAGTACGACCCCAGTCGGTTTGTACATCGGGCAATACCCGGCTGGCCTCATCGAGAGTCTCAATCATAATAGCAGTATATTCTTCGTCCGAAAGGCGAGGAATAAAAATCTCCGCTTCAGGATCTTCCAGTGCCTCATCAGTGATGAGAGGGACAGGACCAAAGAGGTCATACATAATATATCCTACCCATCCATACAGACATTGTGCCTCGGCAATCGCCTTTTTCTTTATCGCATCACTCACCGAACTGTTGTTGATGTTGCGTATCGCATTCTTTATTCGAGACAATTCATTGTATTGCGGATATATCTTTCCTGCAAACTGTGTACCAAGGTCGCTACCGTTCTCACGCCACCAATGTTCATAGAAGTGGTTGTATCCTTCATTGGCATATTTACCTTCCAACATGCCGGTTGTGAAGTCCGAAATAACAGCATACCCCCACTGGTCAGCGCAATAGAACTTACCCCATCCTGTTCGGAAAGGAACATACAGAGCTGTAAGCGCCTTGTTCACATCCTCTTCGTTCCGGTAAAAGTTCTCCGGATAAATCTCGTTATAAGACGTTCGTTCCAAGGTGCAACTGCCTAACATTAACAGGACAAGAACCAACGCAGAAATATTTTTCACTATTTTCATATCTATTAGAATTTAATATCAACACCAAATGTGAATGAACTCGTACTCGGATAGAGGTATATATCATACTCCGGATCCGCCCCTTTGTAAGGAGTAATAGTAGCAATGTTTTTCATAGAAGCATAGAAACGCACTGAACTAAGCACTCCTCTTATCCACTTCTTGGGTAACGTGTATCCTAAAGTTATATTATCGATTCGAATATACCAGGCTTTTTCGACAAAGAAGTCACCATATCCCACACCACCATGTTGCCAAAAGCGGAACGACGGCACTTGAGAATCGAGGTTATCATAACTATACTGATCTTTCACGTACACCAATGTGTTACCACCTGAAAGCAGAGTCTCCGGATTTGCACCGGTCTTCTTATCGTTCCCTTTCCATTGATGAAACTTACCATACATCGTGATACCCAAGTCAAAATCTTTCCAGCGGAAATTATTATTCCAACTGAACGGGATTGGAGTATTATTGTATTTCATCACAAGGTCGGCATTATCAATAATTCCATCGGGCATATTGGAATACATAGGTCTGCCGTTTTCATCGTATATCTTATTACCCATCTTATCACGCAGATAGCCATTGACGTCTTTGATCTTCACCTCACCGGCTCGACGATCGGTTTCTAACTGTCCGGGATTGACTTCTCCGGGTTGTAACAAGCCGTCAGAAAGATGAATCCACTTATCGTTCCATGTATATTTCGGTGCATCCTGAATATCCAACACTTGAGACGGATCGCGCTTGGTTGTCTTATCACGGTAATAAGTCAAGGTAAACCGGGTGTTCCACTCAAAATCAGCAGTACTGATAGGTACGGCATACAAAGTAAGGTCCACCCCCGTCGTTTTATCAATACGTTTTGTATTATAGTTCAACTCCCTTACCTCCTGAAATGACATAAGCGATTTATTGCCAATACGATTTTTAATGGTACGCTCGTACACATCGATACTACCGCCGAAACGATTATCGAATAAACCAAAATCAAGTCCGACATTCTTATCATATTGTGATTCCCACGACAAGTTTGGATTTCCGATAACTGCCAGACGAACACCACTGTTTGGCTTATTGTTGAAATAGTAACTATAGGCAGATTCTGACTTATAATAGGTCAAAGTACCTGTCAGGCTACCGGCATTACCAGTTACACCATATCCTGCACGTAACTTAAGATTATAAATCCAATTTATATTTTTAAGCCACTCTTCATCGCTTATACGCCATGCAAGAGCTACACCACCGAAGTTACCCCACTGTTTATTGGGCGCAAAGTTGGATGAACCATCGCGACGGAAATTAGCCGTAAGGAGGTAGCGTCCCTTATAAGAGTAGTTCAAACGTCCAAGGAATGAGGCCGATTGGCTTGTATTTTTAGATGAGCCAACTTTGGGACGTTCATTAGTACCCAGTCCGAGATTATGCCACAGCACACCATCGTAAGGAAATCCCGTATTCCAGCCCAACAGACTCTCGGAATTTTGATGCTGATATTCCCATCCTAACATCACCGACAGAGAATGGTCTTCGGCAAACACTTTATTGTAAGTGGCTCTCATGTTAACATACATATTGGATAGGTCCGTGCGATTTATCTGTGCAATTCCGTCGTAATCGGCACCCTGAATGGTAGTAGATGCAAAATGGCTTCCTGTTTTGGCAAACTTACGATCATATCCCAACGTTCCTAAAACAGTAAGGTCTTTGATAGGTTTCAATTCCAAGTATCCAGTAGTAAGCAAACTTTCTTTTTGAGTATCCATCGTCACATCCAGAATAGACAGCGGGCTAATACCCTTTACTCCTTTCATCATCACCGGATTAGACCAGTTACCGTCAATATCGCGTGCAGGCACCGTAGGATCATAACCTCTTGCTGCCTGAAATAGCACGGTAGTACCCGACGATCCTTCAAGAGCTACATCCGAAGAATTAACTGATGAATACGAAGCCGATACACCTCCCTTAATCCAGTTATTGAATGTATGGTCAATATTCATGCTCCCCGAAGTACGCGCATAGGTGTTGTTAATAGCAATACCTTTGTTACTCATATGGCTCAACGACACACGGAAAACCGTCTTTTCAGATCCTCCTGATACAGAAAGGTCATACTTCTGTATTTGCCCCTTACGGGTCACTTCATCATACCAATCTGTTCCACCGGGAAAATTATCAATACCCGCAGGATCGAATATAAACCCTTTATTGGGTTCACTTGCATATTTCTGTTGGAATTCAGCCAACAAGTCAGCTTCAGATGGCAACGGTTTATTTCCCCATGGATAATAGTTCTGCTCGTAAACATACTGTTGAAGCTGGTAACGGTTCACCTGTCGCATATAATCTTTCGCACCAAACACCTCCGGTTTCTTATCTATCCATTGCCCGGTGTATGAAGCCTTGAATGATACGTTAGTTCTGCCTGCCGTCCCTCTTTTGGTAGTAATCAAAATCACTCCACCAGCCGCACGCGAACCGTATATAGATGTGGCACTGGCATCTTTAAGTACCTGGATGTCCTGTATATCGTCGGGATTGATATTATCAAGTACACTCTCTTTTTCACCCTTGCGATAGTCCAGTTCGGAACTCGCATCCGGTTCCCACATGGTTTGCACGGGTATTCCATCAATTACAATCAATGGTTCTGCTTTTGTAGCCGCTCCACGTATCTGTATAGATACCTTTGCACCGGGTTGGTCACTTGTCTGACTGAAACTCATACCGGCAATCTGCCCCTTCAGCGCTTGTGCCACTGTAGTAGTGGCCGTTGAAGGAATCTCTTCTCCGCGTATAGATGCAATGGAGCCGGTAAGATCTCCCCTACGTTGCGTACCGTAGCCAACTACTACCACTTCGTCCAAATCGTTAATATCTTCTTTAAGTACGATTTGCAGAAAATTTTTCACGCCGGTTTTTGCCTCCGCTTGCCTATAGCCAATATAAGTTACTACCAGCGTTGATTTCACAGGCGCTTTCAATGAAAACTTACCATCCATATCAGTAGTAGTCCCTATGGTCTCATTTTTCACTTTGACTGTAGCTCCAATGATAGGAACCCCTGCCTCATCTACCACTATCCCGTCGACAGTGGCAGTTTGCTGCGCATATACCATACCCGTCTGAAGCAACAGGCATAGTAGTGAAAATAGAATCGTAAACAGGTAAGGCTTGCTATGTACACAGCCATTCCTTTTATCTGAATTGATATTATTCATATTCTAACTATTTTTTATATTGTGTTTATTCGAGTACAAAGCCCAACGCATGGAACCATATACCTTTATCACTCCCTCGCGTAGCACGGAGTCCTATGGAGACTTTACCACCAGTGATAGTAAGCGAACGAGTGATAGTTCTCCATCCGCCACGAGCTTCTGCAAAGATACTCTCTACCGTCTCATTCCCCTCGCTATCGATAATCACGAGCCACAGGTTACTTCCATCGGTGCTCGAACCACCAGCTTGTGCAATGAATGTCAATGTGTAAACACCATCAAGAATTCCATTTACAGTCTGGAATATGGAACCTTGGCTAGCCCCGCCCGTATCAACTTTAATAGCCCGATAACGACCTTTTTCAGGATCAGTGATTGAACTTGGAATCCAGGTACCTGCAACGAAGACATTTTCGGCAGAGCGTTCAATTACCCACGGTTCAAAATTACCATCAAGGAAGTAGGAATTCTTCAAAAGCGGCTCACCGTTCTGCTTCACCAAAATCCCGATATCCTCCATTCCTTGAGCACGTACCAATAACGTTTCCTCACGACGGAAGTCAGAATTGGCTTCTGCCGTTATCTTAAAGCCCTCATTTGTCTTTTCGGAAATGGTACACCATGCAGGTGCCACCACCTCATAACTTTCCAAATTGGTTTGAAGCGCAACGATCTGTGTACCACCCTCTTGTGCAAACTGTTTGGTCTTTTCGCTATCGTCCATTCTGAAGAAAAGTTCACCTGCTTCCTGTTTCACAGTCAAGACCACAGGAGCGCCAAGATTCGACTCTATCGTTATTTTATTTTCCCTTTCTCTTACCGTTGTGTTTTCATCGACCTGTATCTTAAATCCGATAGGTTGTTTGGCAAGAATAATACACCAATTGTTTTCAGAAGTAACCCGGTAATCTTGAGTAGTTCTCAATATCACCGATATCATATCACCTTCTTTAGTGATGGAAAAATTCCTTTCACCTTCCACAATAAACATGTCTTTATCTTCTTTCTCACATGCCGACAGTCCAAGCAGCATGGTTACGAATAAAAAAACGTTTAATAATTGCTTCATATTATATTAGAATAAAGTTTATTAATTACTCTGCGAATGCGCCCATATAGCCAATTCCAATAGCAGAATTACCAGCAAAGTCAGTGTTCAACATACCGTCAAACAACAAGCCGTCAAGAAAGACTTTGGCTTCGGTAGGGCGGCAGAAAGCTCCTTTATCGTAGCCATCCATATCACTGGGTACGGTAATGCCCGGATTGTACAGAAGAGCGGCGGCATCCATCCCATTAGCCTGAAAATTACCTAAGTTATAGTACAGATTATTCAGAAAAACACAGTTGTCTATGTATGAATCATCGAAAATACCTATAGTGGGTGTAGTAGACATAAAGATATTATTACGGAAAGTGATATCGTGAGATTTGCCCTTTTTCCCCCAGTCGTCACTAAATAACACCCGTTTGTTTTTATTGTCAGTAATAACAATATTGTTATATATTTCCGTACGTCCCACATTAGTCGAGATGGAGGCCAAAGCCCCCTTTTGAGCTCCGCCGTTAAAAAGGAATATATTGTTGCGGACGATAGTTCCCTCATGATTTTCGGTCTCATTATTACATAAAAGTATGCCTCCTCCCACATTGTGATGAACATAATTATACTGCACAATGGTATTTTTGCAGGCAATGTCTACATCGAGTCCTTCACCATCCGAACTACCATTACACCATTGTGTATAAGCCGATTCATTATACTGTACCACAGTATTACGACTCGAATAAGGCCAAATACCCACACTTGCCTGTCCCGTACGTCCCAAAAAGTTAGCATAATAACATACATTATGATCAAGGAAAGAATTGTCGGCTCCACCAAGAACGATACCGTCACCACCGATATAGTGAAGTCTGTTACCTTGGACTACAACATTAGTATTTGGATACCAATTATGTTCATCATCTATATATTCATTATATCCTTCGCCTGCGCCTGTGCGACTTCCCCAGCGATTGATGAACATGATGCCGGTGCGTGATACCTGATAGAATTCATTGTTGGTAATAAACATATCTTCATACCACCCGGGCCCCGCCTCTTTTGCCACAGTTTCGATAACAACACCGCCAAACGCTTTATTGTAATTGCCATCAGAACAAATAGCTCTAACATCAAGACTCGTCGGACTCACGCCTACAAAATCAGCATCACCCGCCCAATTAATTTCTTCGAAACGACAACCTGTCACTTCGATGTTTTTTATGGCTCCTGCCTCTATCGCTCTAATGTACATACCACGTTTACCAGTCTTGTTGGTAATGAAGATATTCCGAAAACGAATGTTGCCATCTTGTATCAGCACAACCTGTTCTCCTCCACCCCCTTCGAAACGGGCACGTTCACTGCCTCCATATATGTCCACAATGAATGGTTTCGCCGGAGTACCTTTCAAGTCCTTCAGAGTTAGCGAGCCTTTAAAAACAGCACCGCTCTTAAACAACACTTTAGTAGCGGGTTCTTTGGACATAGCAGAAACCTTATCCAACGTTTGAAAAGGCGATTCGGGAGTCAAGCCGTTATTGGCGTCACTACCGGTTTTGCTGTCTACATAATAGGTCTTATAGCCACTTTCATCTATTGGGGTTATGGACGGTGGCGTGATTACTTCTGAATAAACCACATTTTCCGGTCTTGGCCTTTTGCCTGATGTTTCTTCGTCCTTGTTATCACATCCGCCACTACTTAGAAGCAGAAGGATTGAGATCAATATACAATTCATCTTTCTCATAATTATTAAATTATAGTTAAACATTTCACTGCTCAAAATTACATATACAAAATCAGAGCGACATCTTCTTAAATCACCTATTTATAGGGTCTGAACAAACGTGGCACTAGAAACGAACATTTAACGCATATGGCGCAGGACAGATAGATAGGAATCCTTTTCTATTCGAATACAGATACATCCGTTTCCTGATTTGGTTCAAATGGTTCTTTTCTATATTCAGAAGGTATCAGACCATATTTTTCTTTAAAACTCTTACTGAAATACCTGGCAGAAGTATATCCTGTCCGGTATGCTATTTCCGAGATATTAAATTCTGGATTGTTCTTAAGCCAAAAGGCAGCCTTCTTCAGCCGGATATTAGAGATAAAATCAGAAGGGGTTTGCCCTGTAATGGCTTTTAGCTTATGGAAGAGACGTGTACGTCCAATCAGCATCTCGGACACAAGGACATCTACATTAAACTTACTGTCACTCAAGTGTTTTTCGATAATCTCAATTACTTCATCCAGAAACTCCTTATCCAATGGATTAGATGAAAGAACCTGTGGCCCAACAAATGGCTGTTTGCTGAATTTCTCCTGAAGCATTAATCTATTTTTCACGATATTATTGCATCTGGAAATCAAAATAGGCACATTAAACGGTTTTGTTATATAATCGTCGGCTCCAATCCGTAATCCTTCCAAATTATGTTCCACTCCCATTCTGGCTGTCAATAGAATAACTGGTATGTGGCAAGTCTCCATATTATTCTTTATCTCTTTACAGAGATCGATTCCCGAGAGTTTTGGCATCACAATGTCACTAATAATAATATTAAAAGTTTCCGCTTTGACCTTTTCCAATCCTTCTTCCCCATCTTCAGCCGATACAACAGAATAGAAAGGTGCGAATATCTGTACCAACAATTCCCTAAGCTGCTTATTGTCTTCAACAACAAGCATTCTTAAATCATTCTCCTTTTCCTGAATTATTTCACCTTCAACTGCCATGTCATCATCCAACAATAATGGTAACGGCATTTCTTCAGTATTATAGTCCTGCAAATAGCCGTTCGTAACATCCGACGTTTCTTCCTCCAGTTGTTCTGGCAGAAAATGCTCTTTACCTCTTTTAAGGCGAATCGTAAATGTCATCCCCTCGCCTTTTGCCCCCGAAGCCTTGATTGTACCGCCATGCAGTTCGACAATTGATTTAGTCAAAGCCAATCCCACTCCCGTACCCGTACTGGAATCGCTCGGGTTTGACTGATAAAAGCGATCGAATATTTTGTCTATCTCTTGAGCATCTATGCCGCACCCATTATCTGCAATTTCCATCAACACATCATCGCCATCCTCACAAACGGATAATGTGACAACTCCTCCACAAGAAGTATATTTCAGAGCATTTGAAAGTATATTATTAATTACTTTCTGCATTTGCTTCGCGTTATACCAGAGAGAAACAGGCTGATCCGGTTTTTCAAATATCATTTGGATGCCTTTCGTATCTGCATACTCCTTAAAGAGAAGATAATTCTCAAAAAGGAAGCTAGCGATATCGTTTTCACAGACCTTCATTTTCATATATCCCTGCTCTTGTTTTCTGAAATCAAGTAATTCACTAATCAGTTCCTTAAGCTGAATACTATTCTTATATACACTGAAGAACTTCTGATAAACGGGCGGAGAAAGAAGTTTGCCCTGCAAAAGTGTTTCCATCTGCCCAATGATAAGAGTCAACGGAGTTCTGAACTCGTGCGAGACGTTCGTAAAGAATCGAAGTTTCGATTGGTTTAATTCTTCGACGTCATGCGTATGCTGCCGTTCATACTTGAGCGATTCCTGCAATTTTATTCTGTTATGATACACACGTATCAGATAATAAACAGTCAATACGGCAAAAATCACATAAAACAAATACGCCCATATCGTAAGATACCATGGGGGAAGGATTTCTATCTCCAATGAGCTTTCCGGTATCGCATCTCCGGTTAGAGCTATTGATTTCACAATCAAAGTATAACTTCCCGGCTTCAGATTTGTATAAGTGATCTCCCGACTATCTCTGAGTGGAGTCCAAATATCAGAAAAGCCTTTTAACTGATACACTAGATATTCAGGTTCACCAGGCAAATAATTTGAAGCAGCATAACCTATGGTAAATACAGACTGTGAGCTTTTCAACACAATCTTTTTTGCTATGGTGATGGATTCTTTTAATATTCCTGTATCATCCCCCACTTCAATTTCATGTCCGTTCACCAGCAAACGATATGGGAATATATGGAAAAAAACAGATGGATGCAGCAAATCTGACTCTTTGAAAGAGATCATCCCATCGACTCTACCGACATATATCGTACTATCTTTAGATTGAAATACAGAATTTTCATTAATTGTTTTCATCGGCCATTCACTAAGGACGATTAACCCAGTACCCTCCTTATCCCTCATTCCGAGCAGTGAAATTCCTCTGTTAGTCAGTGCCAGAAGGTTACCCGAAAGAAGTTCACACACTCCATAAACACAATCTCCAGACAAACCGGAAAAGTTCTCAAAACTATCCGTTTCATAATTATATAAGTCTATGCCACTATCAGCAGAACATATCCACAGATTATGCCGGCTATCAAGGTAAAGAGTATGAATGTGCGGGCTACATAATGTTCCGGGTTTCGACGGATCCGATTGATAATATGTCATTTTCCCATCTTCAAACCGATAGGAGTATATACCATCGCTACCCACTATCCATAATATGCCGCGATGATCTATCAACAGATCATTCACCCGTTGAATGGTAGATATTCCGTCGGGACCTGAAAACAACTGCTCATAATTGCCTGTCGCAGGGTCGAAAAGCATCACACCACCTTGGGTAGCCAATATGAGTTTCCCTTTATAAGGAATGATCGTAGATATGATATTCGTTCGTAAATCTCCTTTTCTCGATTCTTTTGCGTAATAATTGGTAAAAACATCCGTTTTCAGATCCAACCGACTCAATCCACCGAGATGTGTTCCTATCCACAATACATCTTTATCAGAATCATACCAAAATGCTCTTGTATTATCATGAGAAATAGAATTCCGAGAATCGTTATGAAAATACCATTTAAAGCTACCCGACTGGGGATTGTACATATTGAGTCCACCCCCATCAGTACATATCCAAATATTATTCCGGTTATCTTCTGTCATTTTGCCCACAGTCGAATAACTTAATCCTTTTTGTTCCTGTTGGGATGCATGGAAGTGGTGAAATATTTCTTTTTGCGGATTGATACAGCACAATCCTCCGTGGTATGTCCCTATCCAAAGGGTACCTTGATGATCACATAACAAACTCCAAACCGAATAATATAAATTCCCAGACTTTTCTTCACGACGGAGATAACTAACAAACGTTTGACTCTTCTCATCAAAACGGTTTAGCCCATTAAAAGTACCGATCCATATATGTCCTTGGCTATCTTCACAACAAACGCGAATAAAATCGGAACTTATTGAGCCGGTTTCATTAGCCTGATGACGATAATGCATAATGCTGTCGTTTGAAAATAAATAAAGCCCGGAATCCCAGCTGCCAACCCAAAGTCTTTTGCGGCTGTCTTTAAAGATTGATCCAATTTTTCCTCTTTGAATAGGATGCTGTAGTTTATTATCAGCAGACAGGAGATAAAGTCCATTTCTTTCAGTGCCTATATATAACCGACCGTCATTTCTGTTCAGACTCACAATCTGATTTGTCCTGTCAGGTAGTTCATAATACTGATTTACCTTTCCACCATCGTATGTATATATCACATTATTGCACGCAAAATAGAGTCGGTCGTCATACAACATAGCCGAAACATCTCCTTTAAATAGTACCGAAAACTTTTCCGAAGTCATATCAAACAAAGCCATACCCAATACAGTATGCAAGAAAACATGTCCGGCACGGTCACCGGTAATAGCAGTAATCGTATTACAAAAAAGACTGGTTGTATCTCCTTTATGATATCGATATTCTTTAAACTCCCTGCCATTATACAGACTCACTCCGTTTCGTGTACCACACCAAATGAAATCCCGCTCATCCTGATAGAGCGAAATTACAGAGAAATGAGTCAATCCGTCAGCGGTAGACAAATGTCTGAATTCAATGTCTTGCGCATTTACGTCTAATGAGATAATGAGATAAAGAGATAGCAGGATAATAGTAAGAATGTGTTTCATGAGCTCTGAATCTAATAGATAATGATTCGTTTTTTGGTGATATACAAAAATAACGATTCGTTCCCAAAAAGCACATTAAGAGAATAGTTTTTTCAGTCGGGTGAACAGATTCCTCACCTTAAACGAACAAATTTAGCACATGATTAAAAGAATTCCACAACATACATACCAAAAAACATTCTACCCTTTCCTGCTATTTTCTGATAGTTTTTTCCGAAGTACTATAATTACGTGAACAAAACGAATGCTTCCAACACCCGGAATGTGAATATCAGGAAATTACGGCTTATTCTTGAAAGAACAGGGGACATAGCCATTAATTATAAATATCCGCTGCTACGTGACAAACGAGCCGGATAAGCCATCCCGGGATGACTGGCAGATGCTCCCTGCAAAATACTGGACCCGTATACCACTATCTTTTCTTTGAACGGATTTTCTCCTTTACGTATGTGTGCATCAGAAGAAACACCTATTTCCAGACTTTTCAGTTCATCATATAAAGGCAGATATAACAAACATTCTTTCTCTTCCGTACCCATATTATCAACAAGCACTTTTTCCGTAGTCACACCACCCGGTATCCCTACTCCGGCAAATTGCCATTTTCCATCCCGTTTGATATATAAATCCAGACCTTTTTGAGCAACTCTGGTCAGATTTGGTAATTGATAATTGTCAGGAACCATCCATTTGGCTTTTATAACGGGGCTATTCGTTGTAAAAGAAATAGCCAGACTGGTAGAGTTTGTGAACAGTTTCTTCACAGTGGGAGGCATTGTACGATACTGGCTGTATCTACCCGATGGAAGTATTCGCCTTCGGTAGTTGCTTTGCCTACTAGTAAAAGTTCTTGAACCGGTACATAGGAATGTTATCCTTTTGTTGTCCGGAGGCTGTGAAGGGAAGCACCATCAGCCCCAAGCAAACCCAGACATTTCGTATTAAGTTTTTCATAATCAATTTTATATTAAATTTCTTTCGCTACCATCCAGCGCTCTACATTTCGTTTCTCTGCGCTAAACTCTACACCAACTTTTATCACTTGTTGATCCTCTGCCGTATAAGGAAAAGCATAACCTTTTTCTTCAATCTGCTCCATGGCCTGCTCAACAGTCCCATTCAGCTTGAATTCGAAAATATAGATGAACTTCGGGGTTCGTACAACCGCATCTGCACGTCCCCGTGAGCTATGTACTTCTGCCTGCGTGAATTGTCCCATCAGCTTGAATATTAAATATATGATGACTTGATAATGACGTTCAGTCTGGTCATTCAACTCATATGGGAAATCAGCGAAGAAGGCTTCAAAGCGGCGCATGAAAGCATCGACATCGCCACTCTCCAATTCGTGAATGAACTTACCAATATAAAAACTACGCTCCTCATCCGTAACCGATGTATAAAATGGTACCAGAAAATTGAGAAAACCATAGCGAACTTCATCGTTAGGAAAACCTAGACGATACATCTGGAAACGCTTATCATAATCCTTTATAGTCAGATAACCACTCTGATAAATCAACGGGATAGGATTTTTTCTATCCGCACGGTATTCGGTAAAAGCGGAAGCGGCTGTCTCTATACCGTCCATCAACAAACGAAGATCGTAATCGCTCTCTTTCAACAGTTCTACAAGGAAAGTAGGTGTACCGGTCTGGAACCAGTAATTGCCGAACTCTTTACTGAAGAACGCATTCAAAACACTGAACGGATTAAATACACCTTCGCCATTGGGATGAAAATGATAACCGTCATATTGACGAGTCATCGCATCCACAACTTCCTCCACATTCATGCCATTGGCACGCGATAAAGCCATAAGCTCAGGCTCAAAATTGGAAAGAAGCTCTTCATGCGTGATACCGCAAAGAGTAGAGAAATCATAATTCATACTGATGTCATTCAACTGATTCAAGTCACTGAACACACTAACTTGAGAAAACTTTGTGACACCGGTCAGAAACGCAAAACGGAGGTAACGGTCCGCACTCTTCAATACCCCGTAAAAAGCCTTTAAGGTAGAACGGTAAGACTCAAGAAGAGGTTCATTCTGAATGGCCTGCAACAGTGGCTTATCATACTCATCCACCAATACCACAACACCCTTGCCCGTCTGTTCGGAAGCACGGCGAATGACACCCAAAAAACGGGAAGACAAAGTAGTCTCATCGTTTCCCACACCATATATAGCTTCCCATTGAGTTAATTGGTTGCTCAAAATAGCATCCAACCTCTCCGGTGAATCATATTTTTCCGCATTCAAGTCGAGATGAAGCACTGGATGCTCTTCCCACTTCTTCTCCAACTCTTCCACAGCAAGCCCCGTAAAAAGCTCACGTCTCCCCTTGAAGTAGGCTTCGAACGTAGATATCAACAGACTTTTCCCGAACCGGCGCGGACGACTTAAGAAGAAAGGCTTGCCAATGTTCGCTATAGTCCACATCAATGCCGTTTTATCCACATACAGATACCCGTCATTGCGAATATCCTCGAAAGTCTGAATCCCGATGGGGAGTTTTCTACCCGTTACCAACATACTGCTTCTGTTTTTAGATTGTTATCACACACGTATCTGCTACAAAAATACGAATTATACAGACGAAAACAAGTAGCATTCCTCTTTTTTAATTAGAATCACTCTTCATCCGTTCCGCAAATGCGCACACAAGCTACAGATCGTCAACGGGCGGCACAATAAAATGCATCTGATTGCCACGTCCCACTCTCTTGATAACCCCTTCGGCCGCAAAAGACTTGAGGTCGGCAAGCGCGGAGTTCTTCAAGCGACCTGTGATTTCAGTATAAGTGGTCCTTGTGATGAACCCGTGCTTCCGGATATGCTGCAATACAATTTGTTCCAGTTGCTCCCTGTCCCACTCTTTCGAAGTACGGAAACCGATACATCTCCTACGTTCCAAATCTCCCCTGATACCGGTACGGAAAGACTTGGACGCACGGAAATTCACTCCATCAAAGGAAACGGAATTTGAACGCAAGTCATTCTTGTTCTCCACCAGGCGGGACTTTACTTTGGCAGAGAAGAATCCGAACTCTCCCAACTCCACCCGATATCCTTCACTCAGGTACTCCAACGTCTCGTTCTGCAACTCGGAAAGGATTCCTTCTATCATCCCCTCCTTGAAACCGGTTCTTTGGGCCACTGTCCGGATAAGACGCTCTGCCGTAATCGTTCCGCTATACACAATGTCGGCATACATTGTTTCCTTCTCACCCTCTTTCGTGGTAAGGGACGGTTTTTTTCTTCAAATTGTAATAAGCCATAATTCTTTTCTTACTATGTTTAGGACTCTTCAGTGCAGAGAATAAGAATGTTCAGTGCAGAAAACAGTGCGGTTTTATGTAGCCGGGAAGTTGTCACCTTGCAAGGTGACCATCGGCACCTTACAAAGGGACAAAAGGCACTTTATAGGGTGACAAACGGCACCTTATAGAGTGACATCTCTTTAGAGAAAAGAATAAAACCTGTAAAGATACGAATTTAATCAGCGAAAAGCAAGACCGCCTACTAATTATTTGTAAATCAACGTAGACAAATATTCCTCTGCAAACATTTCATTGGACACCTCCAACAACTGTTCCGCCGTCAAAGCTTCTATGCGTTTAAAGACAAGCTCGGACGACTCGTATTTGTGATAATGCAAATAGGTTTTCGCCATTCCCAAGGCATTATTCTCAAAATTGTCCGAAGCCACTCCTATTTGCCCTATCAGTTGCTTCTTGGCCGCCGCCAACTGGGACGAAGTCATCTTCGTATCCCGCATCCGCTTCAACTCTTTATAGGTCAGTTTCAGACAGGTATCCATATCTTCAACATCAGTGCCGAAGTAGATACAGAAAGCTCCCGTATCGGTGTAAGAAGTCAGATTGGACTCGACATTATATACCAGTCCCCTACGTTCGCGCAGAGATACATTCAGCTTGCTGTTCATACCGGGACCGCCAAGAATATTGTTCAGCAAATAAAGCGCCGTACGCTTATCGTCATACGCATTGTATCCACGACTGCCAATCATCACATGAGCCTGATGCGTATCCTTAGCGACTGTCAAATGCTCGGGAACATAAAGCGGAGGAGGCACACGTCGGCTGTTTACCTCTCCGGCAGGGACATCCGACAGATACTTCTCCGCCAGACGGATTATTCTTCTGAAGTCATATTGCCCTTGAACGAAAAATACCATATTTCCCGGCTGATAGAACCGGCGCGTAAACGAAAGGACATCTTCGGTGCGAAAGCTACGCAACAGCTCCGGCTTACCCAGGATGTTCCTCCCCAACGGGTGGTTACGGAAAATCATATCCTCGAAATCATCGAATATCAATTCCGACGGAGTGTCTTCGTATGATTGGATTTCATCAATGATAACCTCCGTTTCCTTCTCAATCTCGTGTTGGGGAAAAGTGGAATGAAACACAATATCCCCCAGCAATTCGAGCGCCCGTTCCAGATGTTCGGTCAGGAAAGCGGAATAGACTACCGTTTCTTCTTTATTGGTGTAGGCATTCAAGTCGCCGCCTACATTCTCCATCCGGTTAAGGATGTGCCAGGCTTTCCGCTTCTCCGTCCCCTTAAAGATGAGATGCTCCACAAAATGAGCCATCCCCTGTTCGTGCTCCGCCTCATCGCGTGTTCCGGCATCGATGGCAAAACCACAATAAGCTACTTTCGAGAGAGTCGGTTCATGGATAATACGAAGGCCATTCGGTAGTGTATATTCGTTATAATGCATTGTTTTCTACTTCCTTATTGAATTATGCCGCAAAAATACAATAAAACTTATTGCTGTTTATAGAAAATTGCAGATATTTGTGGACTATAACAGCAACAACGTATATGGAAAAGATAGGAATATTCTGTTCCGCCTCCGATAACATTGACAAAATGTACTTCGAAAGCGCCAGCCAAATAGGCAAATGGATGGGGCAGACAGGCAAAACCTTGATATATGGAGGAGCCAGCCTCGGATTAATGGAATGCATAGCTCGTGCCGTGAAAGAAAATGGTGGTAAGGTTATTGGAGTAGTTCCTGCCAAACTGGAAGAGAATGGCAAGGTAAGCACTCTGTTAGATGAAGAAATTCATACCCGTAACTTGAGTGACCGCAAAGATATCATAACGGAGAAGTCGGAGGTATTGGTTGCACTCCCCGGAGGCGTCGGTACTCTTGATGAGATTTTCCACGTAATAGCCGCTGCCTCTATCGGATATCACCAAAAGAAGGTCATTTTCTACAATGAACATGGTTTTTACGACGAGCTATTAAAAGCGCTCCACACCCTGGAGGACAAAGGTTTTGCACGACAGCCTTTCTCAACCTATTACGAAGTAGCAAACACATTAAATGAATTAAAAGAAAAAATAAACTGATCCTATATGATAGACTCCATCAAACAACTTTTGCAACAGGAAGCACAAGCTGTGCTCAACATCCCCGTAACAGACGCTTATGAAAAAGCGGTGAAACTGATTGTAGAACAAATACATCAGAAAAAGGGAAAACTGGTAACTTCCGGTATGGGAAAAGCCGGGCAGATTGCTATGAACATTGCTACTACTTTCTGTTCCACCGGTATTCCATCCGTCTTTCTGCATCCCAGCGAGGCGCAACACGGAGATTTGGGTATCTTACAAAAAAACGATCTACTCCTGCTGATCTCTAACTCTGGCAAGACACGTGAGATTGTGGAATTAACCCGCTTAGCCCATAATCTGGACCCGGATCTGAAGTTTATCGTTATCACCGGAAATCCGGATAGTCCGCTGGCAAAAGAATCGGATGTCTGCCTAAGTACCGGTAAGCCTGCAGAAGTCTGTGTATTAGGAATGACTCCTACTACATCCACTACTGCCATGACAGTGATTGGAGATATATTGGTAGTACAAACCATGAAGGAAACAGGATTTACTATCGCTGAATATTCAAAACGTCACCACGGCGGTTATCTGGGAGAAAAATCAAGATCACTATGCGAAAAGTAATCGGTATCGGAGAGACCATCCTCGATATCATCTTTCGAGGAGAACAGCCTTCCGCAGCCGTGCCGGGAGGCTCCGTATTCAACGGCATCGTGTCCTTAGGAAGAATGGGAGTCAACGTCGGTTTCATCAGTGAGACCGGCAATGACCGTGTAGGGAATATCATCCTGCAATTCATGCGTGAAAACAACATCCCAACCGATCATGTGAATGTATTTCCCGACGGCAAATCACCTGTATCGCTCGCTTTTCTCAATGAGCAAAGTGACGCTGAATATATCTTTTACAAGGACTACCCGAAGCAACGTCTGGATGTTCTGTTTCCGAAACTAGAGGAAGACGACATTGTCATGGTGGGTTCTTATTACGCACTGAATCCGGTTCTAAGGGAGAAGATTCTCGAATTACTAGATCAGGCGCGTGAGAAGAGAACCATTATCTACTATGATCCGAACTTCCGTTCTTCACACAAGAATGAAGCGATGAAACTGGCCCCTACCATTATCGAGAATCTGGAATATGCAGATATTGTGCGCGGTTCTTTGGAGGACTTCCTCTACATGTATAATATGCAGGACGTAGACAAAATATACAAAGATAAGATAAAGTTCTATTGTCCCCGTTTTGTCTGCACTGCCGGTGGCGACCAAGTGTCTTTGCGTACCAACCTGGTCAGCAAAGAATACCCGATAGAGCCGTTGGAAGCCGTCAGCACCATCGGAGCCGGTGATAACTTTAACGCAGGCCTGATCTATGGACTGCTTAAATATGATGTCCGTTACCGCGACCTGAATAATTTGAATGAAGAGATCTGGGATAAAATCATTCAGTGCGGAAAAGACTTTGCCGCTGAAGTTTGCCGCAGTTTCAGCAATTCGGTTTCGGTGGAATTCGCAAAGGGATACCGATAACGGGAACACACGTAAATTACTATTAACTTTGGCTAATTATCGCAAAGGAATTACCACATCTGCCGGTAATTCCTAACTTTGCGTATATGATTCACCCAGACAAAGAAACTATGTACAAGAACCTGTTAAGCTGGCTTACCATTCTATTGGTGCTTCCATCCTGTTCCGACACCCCGCCGACCATATCAGTGGTATGCGAAGAAAACAATGTAGGAAACTGCGTCATCAAATGGGAGACCACTCCTTTACTGAAAGGGCGGGTACAAGTATACGCTTCCACTTCTCCTACATCGATTCCGGAAGATTCTCCGGTGGCAATGAGCAATATCTCCAGCGGTAAGATGACAATTATAACGGAGGACCCGTCCCAGCGTTATTACTATCTGATGGTGTTCAACAACAAATACCGGGTCAGAGTGGCTACCCGTAATGTCAATATTCCCGGCATACAGAACTTCCGTGACTTGGGAGGATATAAATCTACTGATACAGGGAAAATCATCAGTTGGGGTATGCTTTATCGTTCCGCACAGATAGACAGCATTTCCCCCTGCTCACGACGGGAACTCAAAAACATGGGTGTACGAACCATCATCGACCTCCGTTCGGAAGAAGAACGCCATAACTACCCGCAATTGAGTGATAACGAATTCAAGATTGTGCATATACCTATTCCGACAGGCAATATGGAAAGTATCTTGCAAGGAATCCAGAAAGAGAAAATAAAGAGTGACACCATTTACCGTCTGGTAGAACGGATGAACCGTGAACTGGTAGCAAATTATCAAAAAGAGTTCAAGGAGGTGTTCAACGTACTTCTCAATCCGGACTGTTATCCTGCCGTGATTCACTGTACCTCCGGAAAAGGACGGACAGGAGTAGTGTCGGCCTTACTGCTTGCTGCATTAGGGGTGAATGAAGACGTGATTATGTCCGATTACCGTCTAAGCAACGACTATTTCAATATACCCAAAGCCTCAAAATACGCCTACGAGCTACCGGTAAATTCACAGGAAGCAATTACCACCATCTACTCGGCCAAAGAGGACTTCCTGAATGCCGCCAAAGAACAAATTGAGTCGGAATATGGAAGCGTTCAAGCCTACTTGAAAAAAGGAATCGGACTTTCGGCAGAAGAAATAGAGCAGTTACGCAGTATATTGTTAATAAATTGACTATCTTTGCAGCCGAAATAAAAGATATACAGAGATTTAATGAAGACATTTGAAGAGCTTGGCGTTTCTCCGGAGATACGTAGAGCAATTGAAGAAATGGGATACGAGAATCCCATGCCGGTACAAGAAGAAGTGATTCCGTACCTTTTAGGAGAAAATAATGATGTAGTAGCTCTTGCACAGACAGGAACAGGTAAAACAGCCGCATTCGGTTTGCCCTTGCTCCAACAGATTGACGTAAAAAACAGAATTCCACAATCACTTATCCTCTGCCCTACCCGTGAGCTTTGCCTCCAGATAGCAGGTGATCTGAATGATTATTCCAAATACATTGACGGACTGAAAGTGTTGCCTGTATATGGCGGTTCTTCTATCGACAGTCAGATACGCAGCTTGAAAAGGGGGGTACATATCATTGTCGCCACTCCCGGACGTTTGCTGGATTTGATGGAACGCAAAACCGTATCTCTATCGACTATCCGCAACGTTGTGATGGACGAAGCGGACGAGATGCTGAACATGGGATTTACGGAAAGTATCAACACTATTCTTGCCGATGTTCCGAAGGAGCGTAACACATTGCTTTTCTCGGCAACGATGAGCCCGGAAATCGCGCGTATCTCAAAGAATTACCTGCAGAACGCAAAAGAAATCACGATTGGTCGTAAAAACGAAAGCACCAGTAACGTAAAGCACGTTGCCTATACGGTGCACGCCAAAGATAAATACGAAGCGCTGAAACGCATCGTTGACTATTATCCGCAGATCTACGGTATCATCTTCTGCCGCACACGTAAGGAAACTCAAGAGATTGCAGACAAACTGATGCAGGAGGGTTATAACGCCGATTCACTGCACGGTGAACTTTCGCAGGCGCAACGCGATGCTGTAATGCAAAAATTCCGTATCCGCAACTTGCAACTGCTTGTCGCTACGGACGTAGCTGCCCGTGGTCTGGACGTGGACGACCTGACTCATGTCATCAATTATGGATTGCCGGATGACACGGAAAGTTATACCCACCGTAGCGGTCGTACGGGACGTGCCGGAAAGACTGGTACTTCTATCGCTATCATCAACCTCCGCGAGAAAGGAAAGATGCGCGAGATAGAGCGCATTATCGGCAAAAAGTTCATTCCGGGCGAAATGCCGACGGCAGCCGGAATCTGTCAGAAGCAGTTGCTGAAAGTGATTGACGAGCTTGAAAAGGTGAAAGTCAATGAGGAAGAGATTGCCGAGTTCATGCCGGACATTTACCGCAAACTGGAGTGGTTAAGCAAGGAAGACTTGATTAAACGCATGGTGTCGCATGAGTTCAACCGTTTCGCTGAATATTACCGTAACCGTGCCGAAATAGAGATCCCGACCGACAGTCGCGGAGAACGTGCCGGACGGGGTGATCGCAAAGAAGGTGGTTTCGAGAAAAGAAGCAGGAAAGCCGCTCCGGGCTTCAACCGTCTGTTCATCAACTTGGGCAAGACGGACAGTTTCTTCCCTAGCGATCTTATCGGTCTGCTCAACAGCAATACACGCGGACGTATTGAGCTTGGACGTATCGACCTGATGCAGAACTTCTCTTTCTTCGAAGTTCCGGAAAAGGAGACGATCAATGTAGTAAAAGCTTTAAGTCGCAGTAAATGGAACGGACGCAAAGTGGTAGTGGAAGTATCCAACGAAGAAGGAGGTAAAGAACGTGCCCCACGCCGTGAGAACAAGGATAGAAAGCCCAAAGAGGTCTCGGTAAAAGGCTCCAAAGCGGGCAAGAAAGAGAAGCCAAGCCGTGCCGAACGGGGATATGCAAGCGCACGTGGTCCTAAAAAGAAGGATGATTGGCAGGCGTTCTTCAAAGACAAAGAGCCTGACTTCAGCGAAGAAGGATGGGCACGCAGAAAACCGAAGAAATAGATTCACCACAGATTACACGGATTAACACAGATTAAGACGAAGATTAAACGTGAATTGAAGAAAGAAAAGAATAAAACGTTTCTCCTCTCTTAATCTGTGTTAATCCGTGTAATCTGTGGTGAAAAAGACTTCGGTATACATATAAACTGTTTTACTTGGCTATTTTCAACTCCTTGATAAGATTCCCTGCTTTTCCGTACTTTTCTATAATAAAAAGTACATAACAGATGTCTACACCTATACAACGTTGAAGCTCGGGTTCAAAGACAATATCACTGCTCATTGCTTCCCAATTACCATCAAATGCCAGTCCCAACAATTCACCCTTACCATTAAACATGGCACTGCCGGAATTTCCTCCCGTAATATCATTGTTAGAGATAAAGCAAACACTCATATCCCCCTTTTCATTAGCATATCTACCGAAATCACCGGAAGAAAACAGACTCAGCAGTTCCGGTTGGACAGCAAAGTCAATATCTCCGGCGTGCTCTTTCACCTTTTCAAAGATTCCTTTTACAGTCGTATAATAATCATAAACAGCTCCGTCAAAAGGTGAGTAACCGTTCACCGTCCCAAAGCTCAAACGCATGGTAGAATTAGCGTCGGGGTAGAAGTTACGGTCGGCATACATACGACGCATGGCAGCATTGAACACACGCTCCCCCTGTTCTATCTGCTCGGAAGCCTCAGAGATACTTTGATTCATCTCATAATACTTCACTATCAGATCGAGACTTAAAGCTACAGCCGGATCCTCAAATAAGTTATAGGTAGTATCCCGCTCCAAGAAACGTTTCAGACCTTTGGAAGAGGTTATTTGGGACGTGGCATACAGAGAATCCACATAGGCCTGAATGTTTCCGTTGTAAAGCGTATCAATCTTCTCATACATGGCAGGCAGATACTTCTTGTCTACTTTTGCCTGATATTCTTTGAGCATGGAAACAAAGACTTCTTTGTCAATGGCAAGATCCAGGTTGTCATATTTCTCCAATAGTTTCTTGATACGTGTAACTACCTGCTTCTCTTCCGCCTCAAAATCGAAATTCAAGATTTCCAAGGCAAGCTGAACCAGTTCAGGACCATTAATAAATGCTTCACCGAAATAGGCTAAGGCATGATTTGTCTCCCGACGACCGCTGTAACTCAATTCCAAAGAAGAAAAAAGACGAAGCAACTTTTCTCTTTCCGCCGGATGAGATTGAATCCATTCGCGAAGTGCAGCCTCAGCCGCCCGTTTCTTTTCCAGAACTTTCAAATGCTTGATAGCCTTGTTTGTTCCAATGCTGTTTTTCCAGTAGTTAGAGCTCTCGTCGTACTTTGAAGCATACTTGATACGAATATCCGGACGATGGTCCATCTCCCGCTTCCAGATAGCCTGTTTCACTCCACGCACATCAATCATAGCCTGATTAATGCCGTTCATCATTTCTTCGATACCGTACGAAGAAAGATAGCGTTCCGTACTTCCCGGATAACCAAGCGTCATGCAGAACGAGCCTTCCCTATAGCCGTCCAAAGAGATAGGAGCTACATATTCGGGGTGATAGGGAACGTTTTCGGGGGAATAGTCCGCCGGACCGTTCTGGGCATTGGCGTAAATACGGAATACGCTAAAATCACCAGTATGACGCGGCCACATCCAATTATCCGTATCCCACCCGAATTTACCGACAGAAGAAGGAGGAGCAAAAACCAGGCGTACATCATTATAATCCCGATAGACGGAAAGCCAAAATTCATTTCCCGCATAATAAGCGTCTACAACACCGGTCAAGGTAGAATCCTTTTCGGAAACTTCCATTCCGATTACATTCATGATAGAGTCGACGGCTACCCTGCGTTCCGCTTCTGTTCTGGCATATTTGGCAGCAGACAGTACCCGCTTGGTAACATCTTCCGTGCGAAGCAGAAAACGGACATACAACTCCGGATTCGGCAGTTCTTCTTGAAGGCTACGCGCCACGAAGCCATCTTTCAGATAATCGCGCTCCACCGAAGAGTGTTGCTGAATACTGCTGAACCCGCAGTGATGGTTAGTAAAAACCAGCCCGTCGTCCGAGACCACCACTCCCGAGCAAAAACCTCCAAAGCTAACCACAGCATCCGCAAGACACGGTTTCTTCGGATTATAGAGTTTGCTTACAGGCATCTGTAAACCAAGATCTTTCATCACCCGTTCTGTCTGCTTGTTCTTTTTAAGGTTTCCCAACAACCACATTCCCTCATCGGCAAAAGCATTCGAGAGACAGATAGAAAGAAGCACGAGGGCGGTTAGTCTGAATTTCATGTTCTTATTTTTAGATTCATTATTCTGTAATCAGTCGCAACTGCTTGGCTCCCACCCTAGCTTTCAACCATTCGCTGATTTTCTCTTTCTCGGCAACGGAGGGGCGTTTGGAGAATTTCAATACAGCCAATGTGACTGTATCCGTTTTCAACGAATCAACCCGTACCTCAAGTGAATGAGCAATGGAAAGAGTGGTGATGGAAGGATAAAGTACCTTCAACTCAGGAACCAGTTTACGGCTCATTGCATCATATGTCTTGTATTCTTCCAAAGTTTTCTCCAGTTGGGAGATCTTCACTTTCTGTTCCTGAAGCCGTTGCTCGCTGTTCTTGTAGAAGTCTTCCATCACCATAGCACGAATGGAAGACACATCTACCGCTTCATTGTTCATACCCTGCAATACAATTAACTTTGTATCGTCCAGCTTATATTCTTTCAATTTGCTGCGAGCGATGGAGATGGACGCATCCGGCACCTCAGAACCGATCAGAACAACGCGAACTTCTTTATGTTCATAACTGATCTTTTTGTCGAGTACCTGCGTATTGTCAAATCCCAGCTGTTCGTTAATAAAACGATTGGCTGCCGCTTCGTAGAAAGTACTTTTTATAATGCCGTAGGTCAGGTAAACAGCCGGACACATCGTCAGGATGACAATCAGAACAATGTACTTGCGTACGGTCTTCTCACGGGTTTTATCTACAAACTCTTTCCGTTGGAAGTGCATCACACGGACACCGAGAAAAGTAGCCAGACTGATAAATACGGAGTTGATGAAATAGAGATAGAAGGCTCCCAGAAAATAAATCAGATTACCGGATGCCAATCCGTATCCTGCCGTACAAAGCGGCGGCATTAATGCAGTAGCGATAGCAACTCCCGGAATCACATTTCCTTTTTCTTTGGTGGAAAGAGCTACCACACCCGCCAGACCACCGAAGAGTGCGATAAATACATCGTAGATTGTAGGTGAAGTACGCGCCAAGAGCTCTGATTGCGAACCGGCAATAGGAGCGAAAAGAAAAAAAATCGTTGCGGTCGTCACACTGAAAGCTGTCGTAATAAGAAAGCTCTTCAAAGAGCGTTTCATCAGTTCAAAGTCGTTCAAACCGACAGACAGCCCTACTCCCATGATAGGCCCCATCAACGGAGAAATCAGCATGGCACCGATGATTACAGCAGTAGAATTGACGTTCAAACCAAGTGACGCCATAAAAATGGCAAAGATTAGAATCCATAAGTTAGCTCCTTTGAACTCTACTCCCTTACGGATAGAATCAACTGTTTCCAGTTCGTTATCCTTATCCTTTCTCAAGTCCAGATATTCGCCTAGAAAGGATTTGATGGCAAATTTATTGCGTTCATCTGTCTTCATGATTATTTCTTCTTTATGAATCGGTTAATAACAGGGATCTGACTTAACGGTAGATCGCGTTTGATAATATAAGCAACAAACAGTAATAAGAGTATCGTACGGAAAGCAAGACGGAGCGCAAGATTAGAGATAGGCACTTGTTCCCCGAGAATGTACAAAACGGCAGCTAACGCCACATAGCAACCGATTCCCCGCAGATCATACCCGATAGGGTATTTCTTCTGACCGACAAAGTAGGACAGCAGCATAGCCACAGCATAACCGGTAAAACCGGCCCAGGCACAAGCCATATACCCATATATAGGAATCAAAAAAATATTCATCAGTGCGACAATGAGACAAGCAATCAGCGAGAAGTAAGCTCCCCATTTGGTCTCATCCGTCAACTTATACCAGAAAGAAAGGTTGAAATAAATACCCATAAACATCTCGGCAATCATCACAATAGGAACTACACGAAGTCCCTCCCAATAATCACGGCCTATGACATATCGCAAAATATCCAAGTAGAACATCACCGCCAGGAAAGCAAGCACGGTGAAAATGATAAAGAACTTCATAGCCTGTGCATACATCTGTTTGTTATCCTTATCCTTGCTCTTGCCAAACACAAAGGGCTCATAAGCAAAACGGAAGGCTTGGGTAAACATTGCCATAATCATGGCTATCTTACTGGTTGCCCCGTAAATGCCAAGTTGCACGGCTGCTTCAGCCTCATCCGGATAGACAAACGGGAAAATAATCTTATCGGCTACCTGGTTCAAGATTCCGGCAATACCGAGAATCAACATCGGAAACGAATAATAGAGCATTCGTTTCATCAAAGAACGGTCAATGCAATAACGGAAAGCACGAAATTCCGGTATTAGTCCCATCATCACCGTAAACGAACAAATCAAATTTATCAAGAAAGCAGCTCCTACATCCGTACCTTTCAGAACCACGAAATAAGTGATATTCAAAGAAATACTGATAAATATAAAGAGTAGCTTCAGCCCCGCAAACTTGATGGGACGTTTCTTATAACGCAGATATGCAAAAGGAATGGCTTGTATGGCGTCCATCGCAATCACGATGAGCATCATCCCTAAATACCAAGGATGTTCTCCATAACCGAATAAATCGGCAATAGGAGACAAAAACAGAAGGCAGAGAAGCAAAAAAGTAAGAGAGACACTGCTCACCATCAACAAAGAGGTAGAATATACCCGGTTCGGATCATCATCTCCCTTATTTGCAAAACGGAAAAAACCGGTTTCCATACCAAAAGTCAGCAATACGAGTAATAAAGCTACAATGGCATACATATTAGTGATTACCCCATAGCCACCGCTCGAAGCCGGAAGGGAGATCGTATAGATAGGCACCAACAGATAATTGAGGAATTTCCCTATAATACTGCTTGCACCATAAATTGCGGTGTCTTTTGCCAATGATTTTAATTCTGCCATTTTTATTAGTGATTAGTTGTTTGGTGGTCAATGATTAAACGATCATTAATCACCAAACAACGTTTTCTGGTTTCCGCTATAAAGACTTCTTCCCAAATGCTTATAAGCAAGCTCCGTCACTTCACGCCCGCGAGGAGTACGTTTCATGAATCCTTCTTTTATGAGGAAAGGCTCATATACCTCTTCAATGGTTCCCGCATCTTCTCCTAAAGCGGTTGCAATAGTCGTCAGTCCCACAGGACCACCTTTGAACTTGTCTATAATCGTGCAGAGAATCTTGTTATCTATTTCATCCAAGCCGTATTTGTCGATGTTCAGTGCTTCCAATGCAAACTGAGCTATCTCCGTATCAATAGAGCCGGAGCCTTTCACCTGCGCAAAGTCACGTACCCGACGGAGCAACGCATTGGCTATACGAGGGGTTCCACGACTGCGGGAAGCGATTTCAGCCGCCGCACGTATCGAACAAGGCACATCCAATATAGATGCGGAACGACGAATTATGCTACTCAAGATATCATCATCGTAATACTCCAGATGCAGGTTAATACCGAAACGGGCACGAAGCGGAGCTGTCAGCAAACCACTACGTGTTGTCGCTCCAACCAACGTAAAAGGATTCAAATCAATTTGAATGCTGCGCGCAGAAGGACCTTTATCAATCATAATATCGATACGATAGTCTTCCATAGCAGAGTAAAGATACTCTTCTACTACCGGAGACAACCGATGAATCTCATCAATAAAAAGCACATCATTCGGCTCAAGACTAGTTAATACACCTGCCAAATCTCCCGGCTTATCAAGTACAGGACCGGAAGTTACTTTAAATCCAACTCCCAATTCGTTGGCGATAATATTCGAAAGAGTTGTTTTTCCTAATCCGGGAGGACCGTGCAACAGCACATGATCGAGTGCTTCTCCACGCAGGCGCGCCGCCTTCACAAAAATGCGAAGGTTTTCCACCACCTTGTCCTGTCCGCTAAAGTCTTCAAAGCTTAACGGACGGAGTGCATTCTCGAAATCCCGTTCTTTTGAAGTAAGCTGATGTTCGCGTATGTTAAAATCTTCCTGTTCCATTTATTTCTTGAAAGTAGGAGACAAAGATAGAGATTTACATTCATTTTCAGTATAAGAAAGACGAAGATTTAGTTTATTTGAAACGTAATAACTACTTTTGCACTATCTATATACACGTTATCAACTATGGTTCTAAATTACATTTGGATAGGATTTTTCGTCATAGCCTTTATCATCGCTCTTATAAAAGTGATTGTTTTGGGAGATACGGGGATATTTACGGCTATCATGAACTCTACATTCGACTCCTCCAAAACGGCATTCGAGATATCGCTAGGACTTACGGGTGTACTGGCCCTTTGGTTGGGCATCATGAAAATCGGCGAGAACAGCGGATTGATTAATGCGCTGGCCCACTTTCTTAGTCCGGTGCTTTGCCGCCTGTTTCCGGACATTCCTAAAGGGCATCCGGTGTTAGGCTCCATCTTTATGAATATGTCTGCCAACATGCTCGGTTTGGACAATGCCGCCACCCCGCTGGGACTGAAAGCGATGAAAGAACTGCAAGAACTGAATCCGAATAAGGATACGGCTTCCAATCCGATGATTATGTTTTTGGTGATTAATACATCCGGCCTTATCATCATTCCAATCAGTATCATGGTGTATCGTGCACAAATGGGGGCTGCACAGCCTACGGATGTATTTATCCCTATCCTGCTAAGTACTTTCATTTCAACTTTAGTAGGAGTCATAGCAGTCAGTATCGCTCAAAAGATAAACTTAATCAATAAGCCTATTCTCATTTTAATGGGTGTTATCTGTCTTTTCTTTTCGGGATTGATTTATCTGTTTCTAAGCGTTTCACGAGAGGATATGGGTACTTATTCTACATTGATAGCGAATATTCTGCTGTTCAGTGTCATTATCCTGTTTATTCTGACGGGAGTCAGGAAAAAAATCAATGTATACGATTCGTTTGTAGAGGGAGCTAAAGAAGGATTTACGACAGCTGTACGTATCATACCCTATCTGGTTGCTTTCCTTGTAGGAATCGCCGTGTTCCGCACTTCGGGAGCTATGGATTTTCTAGTGGGAGGCATTGGCTACATAGTAGGCTCATGCGGAGTTGATACGAGCTTTGTAGGGGCACTGCCTACTGCATTGATGAAATCGCTTAGCGGTAGCGGTGCCAACGGATTGATGATTGATACGATGAAAGAACTGGGACCGGATTCGTTTGTAGGGCGTATGAGTTGCATAGTACGCGGAGCTTCAGATACCACATTCTACATTCTGGCCGTTTATTTCGGCAGTGTAGGAATTACCAAAACTCGTAATGCAGTGACTTGCGGTCTGATAGCTGACTTTTCGGGTATCATAGCCGCTATCTTAATCAGTTATTTATTTTTCTTTTAAATCATAACATTCAATTATGGCTGTAACTTATCAAACTGAAGGCGTAAAAATGCCTGATATCAAGAAACGTGAGACTACGGAATGGATAAAAGCCGTAGCAGCTTCTTATGGAAAAAGACTCGGTGAAATCGCTTATATCTTCTGCTCGGACGAAAAGATTCTGGAGGTTAACCGTCAATATCTGCAACATGACTACTACACCGATATCATTACTTTCGATTATTGCGAAGGTGATCGTTTATCAGGCGACTTATTCATTAGCCTGGACACAATACGCACTAATGCGGAGCAATTTGGTGCTTCTTATGACGACGAACTGCACCGTGTCATTATCCATGGGATTCTTCATCTTTGCGGTATTAACGATAAAGGCCCCGGAGAACGGGAAATTATGGAAGCTGCGGAAAATAAGGCTTTGGCTATGAGGTAAATTGTAAAACTTATACATAGTTTTCATTTAAAGCCTGTTAAAATTCGACTCTTTCGTGAAGCACTTTTCTCTATAAAAGAAGATGTTTTACTTTTTTCTCCTCGCCAGATAAGATGAAGGGGTTTCATTATAGTAGCTTTTAAACAATTTATTAAAATAAGAGCTACTACTGATGCCAACAGCATCCATCACTTCCTGTACGCGGTCACATCCATCGTCAAACAGTTTACGGGCATGCTTCATCCGGATCAGGTTTACATAAGAAGTAGATGTTTCTCCAGTGATTCCCTTGATTTTCCGGTGCAAATGCATACGGCTGATACCCAATTCCTTACTCAAAAAGTCGATTGTCATTTCACTATTATCCAGATTGTCCTCGATCAATATGTTTAATCGGTCCATTAACTTACGGTCATAAGAAGTAAAATTTGTCTCTATCTCCATCACAACGTTTCCGGTAAGAAGATGATTTCTATACGCTGCTTGTTGCTCGATAAAGTTTTCTATTTTCTTAAGAAGTATCTTGGTATTAAAAGGTTTGCAAATATAGTCAAAAGCTCCTGCTTCGAAACCCTCTGTCTGATTATCAATATCTGTTTTCGCAGTCAGCAAAATAATAGGGATATGCGACAGAGATTCTTCCTCCCTTATTTTCCGCAACATTTCCAAACCGTCCATTTCGGGCATCATCACATCACTAACAATCAGATCAGGTATAACCTTCAATGCTTTTCGGAATCCCTCCACCCCATTGCGAGCTTCGGAAATAATATAACGTGACTCAAGGCATTTACGCAGATATAACCGAAGATCCATATCATCCTCCACAATCAAGAGTTTATCTCTCAAATCGGTTGCGGAAGTATCGGTCATTTCTCCTTTTGAAATCATTTCTTCAGAAAGCCACATCCGTTTTTCTTCCTGATAAGGCTGAAACTCTTTCTCACTATAAGCATCGGCTAGTCCGGGAAAGCTGATAATAAACTCCACGCCATTGTAAACGCTATCGGCTATGTTGATTTCGCCATGATGTTCTTTCATCAATGTGTCACTCAAATGTAGTCCAATGCCCGAAGAATAACGGCTGGTACCGTGATAGAAGCGCTCGAACACATGCGGCTTCATGTCGTCGGCTATACCGGGTCCGTTATCCGCCACAGCTATTTCAGCAACCAACTGGCTATTTTTCCATACGCTACGGACTGTCAATACTACAACTCCTCCGGTTTTAGTATAGCGGAAAGCATTGGACAGTATATTATACAATACCTTTTCGATAATATTGGGATCGAACCAACAAATCAATTCTTCGGGAGTATTCACATTAAAGTTCACCCGTTCATTATCGGCTTCCCACGCAAAAGCTTTTGCCACTTGACGGACAAATGCAGCAAGATCCATTTCTGCCACTCTAAGTGAATAACATCCTTTCGTTATCTTTCTGAAATCCAACAACTGATTTACTAGAAACATCATACGACGAACATTTCGGGAAATAACTTTGAAGCGGAAACTCTGTTCTTCATCTGCCGGTCCTTTCTCCACCAAGTCATTGACCGGCCCTACAATTAGCGAAAGAGGGGTTTTAAACTCGTGAGCTATATCAGTGAAGAACATCAGTTTCATCTCATTCATTTTCTCTTCCTGTTCCATCAATGATTTATCTTGTTCTAACTGATATTTCAATTTCCGGTGACGGTCATAAACGCGCCACACAATGAACACAATGGAAAAGAAAGCTACGGAATATAAAAAATATGCCCACCATGTATCCCACGGAGCAGGTTTTATGCAAATATCTATAGCTCGTGAAACTACTTTGCCCGCTGCATTGGCATCGTAACCCTCTACGATAAACGTATAATTCCCTGGAGGCAAATTCTTGTACCATACTATCATATCAGTATGTGAAGCATTCACCCAGTCTTTATCCATTCCTTGCAGCATATATCTAGTTCTGTATTTCTGTATGCTGTTAAAGGGAACAGTAGTGTACTCCAACGTAAAATCATTCTGAAAATAAGCCAGCGTCAAAGACGTTTTCATATTGATAGTGGTGTCGAGCAGTACTTTATTATGCCCTTCCACAAGTGGGGTAACATACTCATTATTCACCATAAATCCGGTAAACAAGATACGAGCAGGGGGATTATTTGGAATAATCTCGGTGGGATTGAACCAGTTTATTCCATTCAGTCCACCGAAAAACAAAATACCTTCCTCCGATTTGGAAGAGGCTTCGGTAAAAGTATTGGACTGTAGCCCATCGTCATAAGTGAAACGCTGAGCCAAATTCGTGGCAGGAGAATATTTGATAAGCCCTTGTGTATTCCCCATCCAAAGATTTCCGACAGTATCTTCCTGGATAGACATGATTTTCTTATCAAGGATCTCTTCATTCTGTATATGCTCAAAACTTTCATTCTCACTGTTTTTACGTAGCAATCCTGCATCAGTCCCTAACCACAAAGTGCCGTTGGCAGAGCAAAAGATAGTCCATATCTGATTGCAGGGGATGTAAAAATCGCCATTAGCCGTCACACTGAAATTTTGTAACCCTAGTATATCACCGGAGGCATCAAGATTAATTCTAAACAGCCCGCTCGCAACAGTACCTACCCATACGCTTTTTGAACGGGCATCATAATAAAGGTCGTATATCCCTTCATTGCGCAATACTTCCGCTTTGGTATTCCAATAATCAACCCAATCTGTCCTCCCGTCCGTCTTTTCAATAATCAACCCGCGCCAGCTCCCTATATACTTATTACCAAAATCATCGACAACCAGAGATGTATAGAGATTCGAACGCCCTTTCTCGTTACGTATACTGAGTGTATAAGGAATATAATTATGGCTATCAGCGGAAGTTTGAATATAAATGCCGGAACCAGTTGCAATATAATTTCTTCCGCCAATACTAACTACCTTCTTCATATCAAGCGGTAGACAAGCGGGAACAGGCCGATACCCCTCCAGAGTAGAAAGATAGCAGGTACTCTCCTTTATTCCCCGACTGACATATACATAATTCTTTCCCGCATAAACAAAGCCTATTTGCCCGGTTCCCCCATTCTGGGGAAGAGTATGGAAAGGTAAGCCATCAAGGTTGGTAAAATAAAAACCTGAGTTGGTTCCCACCCACATAATATGCTGTGCATCTACCAGTAACGCAGTGACACAATTCGATTTCAGTCCGCGAGGGTCGTCTGCCCGAGCCACTACCGAATCTAAGAGCAACATATTCCGGGCATCATAGGTAAGAATACCACCCGTTTCAGTTCCAACAAGAAGTTGTCCCGAATGGTCATAATGAAGTGAACGAATAATGTTGTTCACTCTTATATCGAATGTTTTACTCTCGCCGGAAGCTGTCGGAAGCGTCTGTTTGATTACATTCACCCGAGTCGCAAACCAAATATTCTCTTTCCCGTCAGACTCTACGAAAACATAATTATCCTGAGGGATGGAACTTAGCAGTTCACAGTTTTTGCCGTCAAAAGTCCAAACACCTTGTTCTGTGGAGATATACAAGTCATTTTTTAACGTTGCAATATTGGAAACCATCAAGCCGGCAATAGGAAGTTGCAGCAATTCTGCCGTGCCTCTATTTTCGTCTATACGAACAAGTCCATTGTTAGTTCCTGCATATATATTCCCATTCTTATCTTCGGCAAAAGAATAGATAACCTTGCAATCTGATGGAGTTTTTACCCGCACAATGCGTTCTTCTGCCAAAGAGTAATAGTTAATACCATATCCGTCGGTTCCTATCCACAAGTGACGCCTCGAATCTTCCATGATACACATGATACGGTTCCCCGACAAGGAATTCTCATCGCCTGTACTATGTCTGAAAATACGTATCCGCTTGCCATCATAACGGTTCAGACCATCATAAGTAGCAATCCAGATAAAGCCGAATGAATCTTCCACGATATCGGTAATATCATGCTGCGAAAGTCCGTCATTCACGCTGAGGGAATGGAACTTCAGTTGTCCCTGACTGTCGGCAGAAACATAAAAGCTGGTGATAATTGCCGTCATCAGCAGAATAATGCGATAAAGAGGTTTCATTGAAAGTCTACTTATAAAATGAGCTATGTTTTCCTGGCGATAAATATAATAAATTCCCCCCTATTCTGGCTATTCCTGTATGTTAATATGGTCAGAATCGCTGATTTTAAAAGGAGATTCATAGGTTCTTACCGGAGAATAGTCCGTCGTTCTCTCTATTTTATTGTTTTTCCATACCAATCCGTCTACTCCATAGGCATGCAACAACAATCCTTTATCAAATGTACGGAAAGTATTATCCGTTATGCGTATGTTCTTATTATAACGACTTTTCTCACGTTCTTCATGAATACCAGCGGCAACATCTATCACAGCCTCTCCCCAAACTCCATAAAGGCAGTTATCAAAGATATTGTTGCGAATCACACAATCACTCACCCCTCCCTGCTCGAACCAGAAACTGGCATCCCCTTCGAACAGTATCGCTGCACCGGGATTATGGAAGTAGTTGTTCTCCACCACTGTCTTACCACGACAGTTGAGCAGCATACCACGTGCGCGGTTCCGGCGAATAGTATTACCATAAATATGTATCTCCGGATAGGCACGTATCTCGGCAATTGCATCACCCATTCCTGTGCCGACAGGCAAAGGTTCAGTGAGCTTTATACGGGTAAGGCTTTTATTTATACGTTCCGCTTCGAGCACCTTATTTCTTGATTTAGTGATAAGACTCTTCCCGCCTACTATCTCTATTTCCTTCCCTTCTTTCAAGAAATCAAAACCGAATTGCTGGCTGTGTTTGAGTTCAGTAACGACTATATCCGGCGCCTCAACGGCAACAATCTGCACATAAATACCGTGTATATTGGTAGCATCGTCTTTTTGATTTTCAAAAAGATTATTCCCCAATTCAATCTTACCTGTACAATTGGAGAAGTGAGTCGCGTCGGCTGTACAACTTACCAACCGCCCTTCAGACGGAGTGACCCGACAACGAAGAACAGACACATTGTCTGTTCGTTGCCCCACTATTCCCATTCCACCCGAATGGTATATTGTCACTTCTTCGAACTTTATATTTCTGCTGTCGGTCAGGATAAAACCCGGATAATTGCGGTGAGACGGAGCAAAAGTCATCACATTACCAGGTGTTCCTGTAAGCCCGTCAAGATATATCCGAACTCTGCGACCTCCCAATGAATCAGCAGGTAACGGATTACCATCAAGATAATAATCATGCACCATATAGGCGGTTTCTTTCTTCACCGGATCATATTCCAGTAGAGAGCCATAGGGGTAAACGCTCACCTTACTTACGGTGGTTTTCCGCTGTTCCTCACGCTGTCCGTCTGTAAACAGAAGTACCCCATTGCTAATCCGGTAAGGATAGTTCTCCGGTATTTCTATATCAATACCACGGGCGTGATTGGAAAGAATGATAGATTCCGAATGGAAAGAACGGCTGCAATCTACCGAGAAATTACGAAGGCGAATGTTCGAAGAATGTTCCACAATAAAAGGATTCACAAATCCATGAAACACGAACTGTGAACCATCTCCTTCAATAGTCAACTCCCTGAAATCCTCCAACAGGAATATTACACGTTTCAAGCCTTCGTCGTTATTGCTGACAAAGACGTACTTATCCTTCCCATAGTCCGGATAAAAATGATAGTCTCCTTTCGGAAAAAACAAAGTAGAACCCGGATAATGCCGACACTCTTCAAGCGCTTTCTGCAAAGCCTGTACACAATCACTGCCACCAGATGAAGCCCCATAATCGAGTATATTGACCGTTTTACTTCCCAAACAGGAAACACTCCACACAAAAAGGAGTGCCCCTATCAACATTATCTTTGTTCTCATTATCATCTTGCCTTTATTTGTTTATCTTAATCAAATTATCCTTGTAAACCAAATTCTTGTTATTTATCAGCCATACTGTACCAGCTTGGGTATTTTTCAATATCCGCCCATGTGTTCTACGAATGCTATCACTCACCACTACTGTATTGTGTTCCACTGTTCCTCCAACTATAGAGGTAAATATCATAGCAGGCTCCGGACTGTTAATGATAATATTGTGACGCACACAAATCTGCCGGAAACCTCCTGCCGGAACCACTTCATTACGGGCATTGATGGCTACTACACATAATGGAGCTGCCTGTTCGATGCCATAAGATGAGTTGGCAAACATACAATCGATAATCCGATTGTTCTGTACAAGCACGTTGTGGGAAAATCCCGCCTCCAGCCAAACCAGTTCCGGTGCCAAAACGATTCCTCCTAACTCGCAGCCTACTACTTCATTATTCTCAATCACCCCGTTAGAAGCTTTAATGAGAATACCCCGGGCACGTGTATGCCCCAATATATTATTGCGAAGTATAAAACCATTTCCTCCTCTTGTGAGAGAACTGACTACTCCGCCGTTATCTACATCAACTTTACTACTCAACGTCAAACGAGTGACATCGGAGTGTTTACGTTTATCTACCGTAAAATGATACTTACTGTTGACTGCATCGAGATCTTTCTGCGAAAAATCGGTGGCTGTTTCCATCTTCAGCAATACACTTTCACCCGCAATACTTCCGTCGTATCTCACAAAACGAAGTGTATCACCCGGGCTCATCTTAAGTTGACCGACAGATGAAACAACGTCGACAATAGTTCCTTTAGCGGTCATCACTTTGTAGAAACTTGTATTAATGGCAATACAATCATCCGCATGGTAACGGAAGATACAATTGGTTACAGTAGGTCCTACCACTGCTGCCTTACTATGAAAAGCGTCTGCGTTGATGGCTCTCAGGCGCGGAAAAGAGACACGAGGGTCATTCATCTTGCGGTCTATAACGCATCTGTGGTAAGAGTTCGCTTCACATTGGTCTTCAAAAAAACCAAAACAGTTGCCCGACCATATAGTGATATTTTCCAAATGTACCTTTTTCGATTTGTACAGTACAATAGAATGAGGACGCGTACCTGCCCCACTTTCCAATGTCATCGTCAGATAGTCTCCTACCTGCTCGTTAGAGTCGGCATTGAAATCTTTCTTTGTAAAGCGAAAACGACGGTCACCGACACGTATTACAGAGGCAAAGTTTCCCCGCCAATAAGTGTAGAGATTCTTACGAAGTGTAAGGGTAGCAGGGTCAAATACCTGTATGCGGTCGGGTACAGTGGTAAGCAAACTTTCCATCGGATACCCTTCCATAATCTCTACCTCCCACCACATACGGCGTTCTCTGTCCATGTTGACAATCGTGCCTTGCGTAAAGGGAAGGGGTTGGCAATCTATACTGAGATTCTTCAGCACTACGTTTTCACATTCTGTAATTTGTATAGCTTGCGAAGCCTTTCTGGTGATTATTTCCGAACCATTACAATCAATGACTACTCCGGAAAGTCCTTTTAAATGAAGCGGTTCGCCTCCTTCCAATGCCATATAATAGATTCCTCCCGGAATACTGATTTCTTTTTCTCCTGTACGCAGAGACTCATAGACTATATCGGCAAAGTCTTTTTCCTGCACTTTCAGTTCCTGTGCATTAAGTACAGATAAAAAACAGTAAGAGTAGCACGCTACCACCAAATATTTATAGAAACTCATCGCTTTTATTTTATAGTGATTTTTTTAGTAGAAGGAGTAAATGGCCGGAGGCTTCCATCTTCCCCGAAAGGGATAGGATCAATGCATAGTTTTCCCTGTGATTTACCACCCGATTCGCCACGGTAAGAGAACCATTCTTTTCCATCAGGTCCGGTAAATACGGCAATATGCCCGCCTAAGAAAATTTGTGGCTGTTTCACATAAGGTCCCCAAATATTATCTGCCATCGATACTCCCACCCAATAACCGGTAGTAAGTCCACTATTGTTATTCGCCGGTTCTTGTTCCTTCTTATAAGGCGAACCGGTGAAAAGAACATATTTGTTTCCTCGCTTAATCATCCACGGGGCTTCCATATAGTCGGGACTGAAAGACAGACCGATATCGGCATTATCCCTGTTCACCACCTTCCATCGCTCGCCCACCAACTTTATGTCCCCCTTCTTTATACCCGACAGGTCGGCCTCTTGAACAAATGTGTCGCTGAAGGGCATTACCGAATAGAACTTGCCATCCGTATCAGCGAAGAGATGTGTATCACACCCCGAACCGGGAAGCCAGGTAATATGTTCATAAGGACCGGTAGGTTTATCTGCCACACCGACGAATCCGACATATCCCATTTCACCACGCACATTATATTCATCTTTTATCCAATTATCAGCATAAAATATAACGTAATATTTACCATTCATCTTGCGTAATTCAGGAGCCCAAAAACGATGTTTATAAGGACAGTTTTCCGGTAGTTCACTCGACTTAACAATCCAATTCTCAAACTTCCAGTTCTTGAGGTCTTTCGATGAGTAAAGCCTGATACCCGGAGATGAATTCATGTCCGGCAACGCAGGATTGCGGCTGGTGTGATGAGTAAACGGAAAATGAGTATATACAAGATAATATGTATCTCCGTCTCGCATAATACACGGGTCACGCAATTCGGTTTTTATTTGTTCCTCTTGCCCGTTGAAATAGGAATACGAAAATGGAAGAGGGTTCTGGAACGTGAAAGGCAGCTGTGTTTGTGATTGTCCATCTTCATTTTTTTCGCCTTTAGCATTGCTGCAACTGGTAAAGAGAATAATGCCAAACAGGCATGAAACCAGTAATGTAGAAGTCTTTAATACTTTCATAATCAGATTTTGTTTAGTTTATTATTCTTTCTCAATGTCTACATGAACAGACCGTTCCATAATGAAAGGTTCTGCCTGTTGTGAGGAGAACGGGTAATCGTCCGAACGGATAATTTTATTATTTCTGAACACAAATCCATCCACCGAAACGGCACTCACTATCCGGGAATCGACTAATCGGAATTCATTATTCTCCACCAACACATTTCGGTTGAAACGAGGTACATCTGCGGGTTCCGGTTCTTCTCCTGCATCCAACGAGATAATTGCCCTTCCCCAGTTACCGAACATACAGTTATCGAATATATTGTTACGTATGGTCATATTGCTTACTCCACCCTGTTCAAACCAATATTGTGAATCACCTCCCGTCATTATTGCCGCTCCACCGATATGAAATGTACATCCCTCTACCGATATGCTGGTACGCGACCCCAACAAGACTCCCCTTGCACGGTTTCGCCGACAAACGGTATTGCGCAGAACAATATCGGGGGTTACCGTAGCACCGACAACATCGTTTATCTTTACCTTTTCCGACAATTTGTCGGAAAAGGTAATTTCTGTGAAGTCTTTATTAAGCCGTTTCACCGAGTCTATTTGAGCATGTGCATAAGTAACCATAGTCTTTGCATCTACCATCTCAACAGAATCCTTCGGGTTAAATATATCCATTCCTAACTGTTCATGATGAACCAGTTGCACAAGTAATTTATATGGGCTTATTTTCTTCTTAATCCGCATATAAATTCCGTGTATATTAGTGGCATCATCCATTTGGTTCTCGAACAGACAGTCTTCGATCCGTATCTTTCCCGTGCAATTGGAGAAATGGGTAGCATCGGCAGTACAACTCACGACCTTACCTGAAGGCGGAGTCACTACCATTTTACTGACAGTCAAATTCTTACTCATTTGAGCAATGAATCCCATACCACCACTATTATACATTGTTATACTGTCCACCTCAATGCCTTCACACCGATGTACTACAATGTTAGGAACTAAGCGGTGATTAGGAGCAAAAACCATTTTGTTTCCCGGTGTACCCTGAATATCGGGAATGTGCAAACGGACGCTACATGGTCCGGTCTGTTCGGCTTTGAGATTATTGCCGACATAATAATCCCGTGCCATGTAAGCAGTTTCTTTACGTATAGGATCGAACTCTAACAGATTACCGAACGGATATTCGATTTTTCCTGTTTCATCATAAAACTTCAGACGTTCATTCTCCACTTTGAACGGGTATTCTTCGGAAAAAGAGACCTCCAGTTTACCATTTCCCACACTCAAAATATCTCCTTCACTTTGAAAGGTTCTAGCAAAATTAATAGAAAAACCTGTCAACTTTACATTCCGGCAGTTCTCAAGTACAAAAGGCAAGGTATATCCATGAAACACGAATTGTGCTCCGGGAGCTGAAATTTCGAAATCCACCATTCCTTTGAGCAAGAAAGCAACACTTTTCAAACCGTCATGATTGTTACTAATAAACAGATATGTCTCAAAGGTCTGTTCAGGATAGAAATCATATCTTCCCGGTTCAATGATAAGCTTTGCCACATGATGTCTGGTACAATATTCCAATGCTTTGCGTATGAAGCTGGAAGCATCTTTACCAGTATCAGGTTTCAGCCCGAAAACAGAAGCATCAACTGTTTCGCCTTGTTTATGAACAGATGTACAAGCCATACAGAGAAGCACAGCGAGTGACACGGTAAGAATTCTTGTTATCACATTCTTTTTCATCTTATTTGATTCCTTTATACGAGAAATTTCTAAAAATAGCACTCCCTGTTCCCAAAGCATAAATACCGGGCCGTATGGTCATTCCACCAAAACTAGTCAGATTATTAACAAAATCAACGCGCTTCCATGTATCTCCCCCATCCTTACTATACCAATAGAGTAAATCACCATGATCTTGGGAAAGCCTGAATCGAATTACGTCCCCACGATTCACATCAGCAATCTTTTCACGATGATAATCTCCTCCGGCAAGACGATATAGTGTATTGCCATCTACCTCAAGTCCCAGATAATCATCGATTCCGGCATACAGGATAAGTCCGCTACGTACTTTTTCCGAGGATTGCACAGTTACTTCTACCTGATAGTAATCATTCACCGGATCTATAACCAAAGGCCGACTGTCTGATGGTGAATTACCTTCCGCTTTCAGTTGAAGATAGCCATTGCCGACAGTCACTCTCTTACGACTATCTCCTTTAATAAGTTTCCACTGGAGTCCCAGTTTATCTTCTCCAAAATTATCCGATAACCTCATCATCGTACCGACTTTGCTACCGTTCACCGGCTTTCTTATTCGCCCGGCGGGATCAACCCCTTCGGGTATTTTGTACCAACCGTCTGCTGTCCACTCCACAGGAAGCATCAGCACTTGCCGCCCCATGCTGCGCAGTTTATTTTCGTATGCATGAAAGATAATATACCATTCCCCTTCCGGAGTATCAATCAGTGTACCATGTCCCATCGAAGCCCATTTCGCTGAACGATCGGATGTTTTAACTATAGGATTGTAAGGGCTATGTTCCCAAGGCCCGTAAGGAGTACGCGAACGGGAGGTGGTAATCATGTGTCCTGTGGGAGGTCCCGCAGTCCCTCCCTGCGCCACTGTCATATAATACCAACCATTCCGGTAAGTCAATTTGGGAGATTCAAGGCAGAAACATTCCACAATCCAGTCCTTCGGGTATTGCCATCCTTCATAAACCTTTTTCTTAGGGGTAACAGCTTTCAAGCCATCGGAGGATAACTCTACCATATATCCTGCATCTACATGGAGATACCGCTTACCATCCGGTGTGGCGATGTGTCCGGGATCGATGCCGGATACTCCCACATCTACCGGTTTACTCCATGGTCCGGCAGGATCTTTGGCAGTAATTACGTACACAGTCCCACGATCCGGAACCGGTAGATAGATATAATAAAGTTCACCATACTTAATGAAATCAGCTGCCCATACGGGAGTTCCAAAATCTTCGGTCAAAGCGTACGTCAACGGTTCCCAATTCACCAAATCACGCGAATGCCATATCAGCATACTGGGGGTACTATGAGTAGCCGTATGATTAGTCATATAATAATCTTTACCGACACGCAGCACTGTCGGGTCCCCCCAATCGCCCTTGAGAATGGGATTCATATAATAACCGTCACCCTGATCTGCCTGCCAGGAATTCTCAGTGACCGTTATCATTCTGTCCGACTGCTGTGGCTGTGCATTAATATGTGTTGCTACAACAAGCGTCAGAAAGACTGCTGATAGAAACTTCATTTTACTTTTCATCATCCTGATTTTTACATTCAGCAAGTGCACTCCAACTCCTTTCAGAGAAAGCACTTGCTGAACTTGAATTAATTACCTAATCTAGACCTGTATATCTGAAACTTTTTACCTTTACTATTCCTTTACCCGAACCAAATACCCCAGGACGTAATATTCCCCAATCCGACAATGCGTTATGGTGGAAACCGGACAAATCTCGAACAAAATCGGCTCTCGTCCACTCCTTCCCGTCGATACTCCAATAACAAAGCAAGTCGTGATGGTCATTGACAATCTTCAGCCACACATGTTCACCCAAACCTCCGGCAAACTTCGACTTACCACCATGCGGAAAAAGCATATATACATTTCCATCTTCCAACGACATGCCCACATAGTAACGTTGGTTGTAATAGAATACCAGTCCACCTTCAGTACCTTTCGGAGCTATTATCTCAGCCTCTATTCCATAAAAATTATTCTGTGGCATCAACACTAATGGATAAGTTTCTGAAGGAAATTTACTATCGCATCTTATATTCAAAGCATTATCTGCAACAGTAAATTTTGTCTTGTCAGCGTTTTCTATGACCGACCACTGGTGCCCCAATGCCGTTCCTCGGAAATCATCTGAAAGCTGCATACCATGTTGCACCGCAGTACCCTGAGGCTTTTTAATCGGAAGATCTACATCCACCCCGTTCGGTACGCGAAACCAACCGTCTTCTGTCCATTCTATCGGTAATAGTAGCGTCTGCCGACCGATAGTGCGGTTTTCCCGTTCATAACCATGGAACATAATCCACCACTTACCATCCGGAGCATCAACCAATGTGCCATGCCCTGTAGAAATCCATTTAGAATCGCGGCGAGCATTCCTGATAATAGGGTTAAAAGGACTGTTTTCCCACGGCCCGAAGGGAGTTCGAGAACGTGCAGAAATAACCATGTGACTAGTGGGCGGTCCTGCCGTTCCACCCTGAGCGGAAGTAAGATAATACCAACCATTCTTATATGTCAGTTTGGGAGATTCGAGGCAGAAACATTCGACAATCCAGTCGGAAGGAAACTTCCAGCCATCGTAAATATGTGTCATCTCCCCCGTTGCACTCAACCCATCATCAGATAACGGAACGATATTGCCGCCCGACATATGCAAGTAGCGTTTTCCATCAGGTGCAACAACGTGTCCGGGATCTATCTCACCTATATTCAAGTCAACCGGATCGCTCCAAGGACCACGCGGATCTTTTGCCGTTACCACATAATTCTTACCATTTGCCGGGAAATAAATATAATAGATATCTTTATGCTTAATCATATCAGGAGCCCAAACGCTACCTACAAATTTATTAAGAGCATGTGCAATGGGTTCCCAATTCACTAAATCACGGGAATGCCAAATAGTAAGCCCCGGCATATCAGTAAACGAAGAATGAGTCATATAATAGTCTTCACCGTCGCGTATCACACTAGGATCGGCATAATTACCACACATCACCGGATTAAGAAAAGTACCCCTTCCCGTGTCCGCCTTATAACGCCTCTCCATATGAGAAGTGCCGTCTTTCTGTGCACTGGTTATCGAAAACTGAGTGAACAAGGTTAACACTCCCAATAAACATATTACTCTTTTGAACATCTTTCTTTATGTTTTAATAATTATTATCTCCACCCGCATTAGTCAGCAGGCGGAGACCTTTTGCTTCCATCTAGTCAAAAGCCAACTGATTGAACTGATTAATATTGAAGATACGGAAGAAAGATGCTCTTCCGAAGCTGGCAACAAAGCCGATAGATACTTCCATTTCCTCTTCTACCGTAAACTTAAAATCCCATTCCCAACTTTTCTCCTGAATATACCAGTTCTTATATCCGGTTTCTTCAGCTGTTTTACGGAACTTGAGTCCACCCAATACATTGGGATTATTGTCGATGTCCGTAATATCAGGCATTGTATTTCCTTTCACAGCGATGAAATTCAAATTCAAAAAACAGGGGCTTCCCTCCGACACTCCATTGGGTTCTATACCGCTTGCACCAACATTGAAATTAACATAGTATTCTCCACGCTGCAGCTTCTTGGTACACCAGATATGAGCATTGCTTGCTTTCACGCCGTCAGGCCATGGAGAAGGCTCCATATGGATGATACCATCATCACCCGGTCCCCAGCCTCCTACAGAAATAGACCCCTCAGTGATATAACGTACGCTTGAATTCATATTCCAATCCTTCAGCGTACTGAAAGGACCCACGAAAACACCATCATTTTGGAAAGGACGTACTCCGTTGGGGAAGAACCAGGTGACACCTTTTTTATCCCATATTTCCACCTTACCTTCTTTCATATCACCTGTTCCTAGTATTCCTGTCGATTTCAAAGTTACCATCTTACGTCCCTTCGTTGCATAGACATGTGTAGGATTCATCTCTGTCGAAGTAGCTCCATCTCCAAAATCCCACAAAACAGATACTGCCCCATTGGATGTATTGGTAAATATAATCCGATTTGGATTAGCGTCATCCTGCTTGTAAGTGAATGAGGAAACAACCTCCATAAATTTGGTATCTATCACTACAACTGTCGTATTCAAGCCTTTCGAAACTTCCCTATCCTGGCTGTCGATATGAATGGCAATAGCAAATAGTTCATTAATATTACTTTCGAGGAAATCAAAATCAACATCCAATGTGAACTTACCTGTATCTTCTCCGGATGGGATCGCTACTCCAGACGGCAAAGTGTATTTTCCCTCAGGCAACACTTTAATTTCTCGCACATTGCCGCTTTCATCCGCATACTTAAGCGTCTCCGCCTCCACCATTTTGGCTATCGTATCATTCTGTACAAAGATATTCACACGTACTTCACCTCCTTTGTCCATTCCCCCACGTGAAACGCTTAGAGGTATGATGAACTTGCCATTCTCGAAGTCGAGTTTAAAGCGATAAGCCTCATTTTCAGAAGCAGGCGGAGTGTTCACATCATAGACTCCATAAGAAGCCGTCGTTAGATATATTTTCTGCTGAGGGTAGTCAGCGTCTGCTATTTCCTTGTATTCGCACGAATACAAAAACAGGATAATACCCAAAAGGAGAAATATACTATATATCTGTTTACCTATCTTTTTCATCTTCATTTGATTTTATCTGGGTTCACTATTACCAAAGCGGGTTTTGAGGCCAGCCGGTCACATTTATTTCATTCAGAGGAATGGGATAGAAATACATCCTCGGCTCAAAGACTCGGGTTTCTACTTCATTGGGGTGGTAGACGAAACCTGTTGGAGATTTAGTAACTCTTACTCCTCTCAGTTTCAGGTTCTCCACCTTATCTGCAATCATCCAGCGACGGGTATCCCATGCACGATGATCTTCGAATGCCAATTCCACCCGGCGTTCGTTACGAATAAATTCACGGACATCTTCCTGCCCCGTGACTGTCATTCCGGGCATTTTTACATTCTGCCGGTCGCGTACCATATCAACATATTTCTTGATATCAGCATTTCCCGGATCACATTCATTCAAAGCTTCCGCATAGTTAAGATAAATCTCTGCCAACCTGAAATAAGGCCACACATGAACAGATGTACCATTCTCGAGCAAATTGATATTTTCATCCAAAAACTTCTTCAAGTAGTATCCGGTACGGGTACTTCTTTCAATCGGCTGCCCATCTTTACCACCTTCCCATATTTCTACCGGACGCCCCTTATAGATATCGTTATTAGTGATGATACTCATTTTGAGGCGCGGGTCGCGATTGGCATAGGGATCAGCATCATTTGCCAACTTAGTCCAGTCAAACATTTCTCCATTTGACTTCTGATAAGCATCTACAAGATTGCCGGACGGCATATTCCCTGTACCTCCTCCCAAATAACCAATTGGATAGTTAATTCTTTCCAAGTCGTTAGACTGGCTTTCTATCCTGAACAGTATCAATTCAGAAATATTAGCATCCTTCCCTATTTTGCTATAATCATTACAAAGCGAGTAAGGTGATTCAGGCATCAGAATCAAATCTTTGGCTGCTTGTGCAGCTTCCGCCCACTTAGTACGCCTGTCTCCAGTAAGTGAAATCAATTCCGGATGTTCATAACCTTCTGTCCATGCAGAATTGTTATAAAGATCACTCGCCGCATAAAGCAATACACGACTTCTCAATGCAAGAGCGGCTCCTTTGGTTATTCTGCCGTAATCAAGATTCTCTTCATAACTTACCGGAAGCCCTTCATCACCTGCCAATTCTTTACATTCACCGACTATAAAATCGATTACATCCTGCAAAGGGCGACGGGTCAATACTGTATAATCATCTTTCAAAGAGTAAGTACGATCCATCACCGGAATGCCACCATAACGCTTCATCAGTTCAAAATGATAGAACGCACGTAGGAAACGCGCTTCTTTTTTCCGGTTCTCTAACTTGGCTAGATTCTTACGGTATATGATTTGCTGATTCTCGTCGGGATCCATTTTCCATTGGTCGAAGTCTACATTATCACAATTTTCGAGAAACAGGTTACATCTGCGTATAGCATCGAAATAATGTCCCCACTTATTGTCCGGATTCAACCGTTCGCTCCACGAACCTTGATTAAAGTTCTGCACATTGGCCCACTGTACAACAAATTCAGCCTCATCTGTAGCAGATGCCATCATTGCATCGTCTATATACTTAAATCCACGCAGTAACGGTCCATACAGTCCATTCGCTCGCATCATGGTATAATCGAAGTTCCGATAAGCATACTGAGGACTGATGTCCGTTTGTATCTCTCTATCAAGGTTACAGCTGCCTAACAAGCATAAAGAGGTAAGTGCTATAATATATACTGACTTTTTCATCATTCAGAATTTATAAAAATTAAAACGTTAATTGAGCACCAAGACTGACAGTACGGAGAGTAGGATAACCTCCAAAAATTTCCGGGTCAGTCATTCCGTCCATATAGTCAAGAGAAAACAAGTTCGTCCCGTTGGCAAATATTCTAAGATTACTTCCTTTACGAATAAGATTTTTCAGCGTATAGCCAAACTCTACATTTCGCAGTTTCAAGAAACTGCCATTGCGTTTCCAGAAAGTAGAAGTACGGAAGTTTATATTATCCACTTCAGTCGTAAGTCTCGGATAGGTAGCTGTCTGAGCCGTCTCTGGAGTCCATCGCCCTCTAGCCATTTCCGGGATTCTGCTATCACCGGCAAATGCTGAAATGGAATAATAAACATCTCTTCGTGCTGCTCCCTGAAATAGAAAACTAAAATCAAAGTCTTTCCAGCTAATGCCCGATTCAAGATTCATCGTAATCTCCGGAATATTGTTATATCCATCCGGGTAGAAGTCATTATCATTGATTACGTTGTCACCATTCATGTCTTTATATCTGATATCCCCCGGACGAATGGTTCCCCATTCGTAAGTCAGTCCACTAGCATTAATCTCCTCCTGAGAGTTGAAAAAACCTTCAGCAATAAGTGCATAAGATTTGCCATAAGATTGACCTGTACGCCGCTGGTAATCGTAAAGTTTTACCTCTTCCGCCATAAAATCTATCTTGTTATGAGCAAACCATGCATTGGCTTCTACATAAAATCGGAAAGGGTTCTTTGCTGAGTTGGTATATCTCAACATAGCCTCAAATCCACTGTTAGTCATCCGCCCCTGATTCAGATAAGGAGGAATCATCCCTAAAAAAGAAGGTAACGTTGCATCCGGTACAACCAAGATGTTATTACGCTTATGCTGAAAGTAATCGAAAGACATATCTATGCAATCGAAGAATCGTCCTTCAACGCCAATATTGAACTTTTTATCTTTCTCCCATGTCACATCCTGATTGGCAACACGCCACTCACGAAGACTACCGGGATCGGTCGGTGCAACACCAAACAAATAACCTTCGGCACTATTAAACGTTTGGTCATACATATAACGTTCACCACCAATTGCATCATTTCCTACCACACCATAAGAACCTCTGACCTTCAGAAAATCAACAAATGTGACATTCTTCATAAAACTCTCACGTGACAGTATCCAACCCAACGAGGCTGCAGGAAAGAAACCAAACCGGCCATGTCCGGGGAACTTGTCCGAACCTTCATAACTAAATGACACTTCCGCCACATACTTCTTATTGTATGCATAGGTCGCTCTACCTGCAAAACCTGCATGCTTCACAGGTAGATTGTCCGAAAGAATATTATATCTATTCCAGTTATAGAAATTTGATGCATTCTGATAACCATCGGGCATGTTTCTACGTGAAATTGCAAGTTCATCATAGTTGAACAACATAAATGCATTCACATCATGACGTCCAAAAGTACGCCCATAGTTCAAAAATGCCCTGAGAGTTACATTATTCCATTCTTCAGCACGGTTTTCATCATTTCCTAAATCGGTATTCACCGAATGCTGATGGTAAAGCGGATTGTCATCAGCACCCTTTGTTATCGAATATCTGGAGTAACTACGTCCACGGATAGTATATCCTTTGAAATAATTATTGTAAGAAAGAGCTACTGAAGCGCTCAATCCCGGAGTAATGAAGTCCAGTTTACCGGTTAGTTTGATAGCAGAATTCAGCAAACGGGAGTTCCTCGAATAAAAACCCATATCGGTGATCTCCGCCAACGGATTTCCGCTTAATGCAGTTCCTCCATACGAATTATCGGGATTATAAACCGGAAATGAGATAGGAGAAATACCGTTAATCATGCTAAAAAGATTACTGTCACTCTCCCAACCGGGAGTAGTGTGATCTTGCACCATACCGCCCAACAGCACTTCTGCAGTAAGGTAGCGTGTAATATCAATGTCTACATTCGACCTGAAACTATATTTGGTAAAGTCGGCATTCTTCGTATTATCCGAACGGTCTGCCATCGGCTTGACTAAATTCTTACTATTCAGAACATTGAGCATCACAAAATAGCGTACACGCTCACCTCCTCCACGAAAACTAAGATCGTAGTTCATTATAGGGTTTACCTTTCTCAATGTTTGAGAAGCCCAATCCACATTCGGATGAAAATAAGGATCACTCCCTGTGCGATAGGCCTCGAGATCTTCCGGCGAGTAATAATAATCTCCTTTACCATCATTTTTATAAGCCTCATTGTAAAAGCGTGCATGATCGTAACCTCCCATAAATTCCTCCATCCGCTTTGCCTGTTGGAAACCCACTTGAGCACGCAAGCTAACTTGCAGGGCAGAAGTACTTCCTTTCTTTGTAGTCACCAATAGTACTCCATTGGCTCCCCTAGCGCCATATATGGCAGTAGCAGAAGCATCTTTGAGTAAAGTAACCGATTCTATTTCAAAAGACGAAAGTTGAGTAAAATCACACTCATAGCCATCAACAAGCAAAAGCATCTTCTGTGCATCATCGCGGAAAGTCCCGATGCCTCGTGCAAACATACTGTTGGAGCCAATACTGAATCCCGGCTCATTGCTACCTTCCATCAGTGTAAGGCCGGGCAATCTCCCATATAACGTAGATGCAACATTCGTTGTGAATGTCCTCTGCAACTTCTCTCCTTCTACCGTAGAAATGGCAGAAGTCACCTTCCAAAACGGCTGTTTCTCATAGCCTATTTGTACGGAATCGTCATACTGTATAATATCCTTGAAGGACGATTGAGCAGAAGCGAATCCCGAACCGAGAAGCAGAAACGTACTCAGAAATATTGTAGTGTATTTTAAAGCCATAATAATTACTGTTTTATTATACAATAAATAGGTAATGATTCTAATAACCAGGATTTTGTACGATATATCCCTTGTTCACTTCGCTCTGTGGGAAAGGATTAAGATACATATACTTCGGAAAGAATCGCTTCTCAAAGACATAAGGTACATACTTAAAATCTGTCGGGTTGTTTTCCAACGGATATATCTTTATACCATACATATCACCTTTCATCACTCCGTCCTGTTCGCAATCCAACCAGCGTCTTAAATCCCACAAACGATGGTTTTCATAAGCCAATTCAATGGCACGTTCGCGTTTTATAGCTTTGCGGAAATCGTTCTTTGACATCCCAGCCGGAAATTCCGGCATACCAGCACGATCTCTGATAACGTTTGCTTTCAGTCTGGCAGGTTCCGGAACAACTGCACTGGGGTCTGCCTCATTCAGCGCTTCAGCATAGTTGAGATAAAACTCGGCAAGCCGGAACAGCGTAACATTCGGAATGATTGGATGGTCGGACGAAAGGTCATATGGTACTGGTTTATGTGCCATTACTCCTCCCCAACAAGGTTGTTCAAGAGGGTTATTAACACTTCCCGAAGTCATATCCAATTTCTCAATCTGATTGTTCCAACGGCTTGTGTGATAAGCATGCGTTTGTGCAAAACGCGGATCGAGTTCTGAGTATTTGGCTAGTAAATCATCTCCCCCATTCTTCAAATCCCAATTTTGATCGGTTCCATCCTTCTTCTGATAAAGCATTACAAAATTCAATGGAACAGAAATTCCTCCTTGTCCCTGTGTTTTGGGAGTCATCGGTTCGAAAGGCCAATGCCAAGGTCCCACTGCTCCTGATGCCTTCTGAGCAAGAATTATCTCCGAATTATCATAAACATTCCAAGAGGTTAGATAATCTTTATCAGGTTGGTCCGTATCGATGAGTTTACACCACTTTCCCTCTGTCTCAGCCCAAGTGAGAACTGCCAAAGCAGCATCGGCAGCAGCCTTCCAGCGACTAACATCAGTATTACCATAACAGATAAGGTTATTGTCACCACCCAAACTCATGTAAGGATTACCCGTATTAAACTGAGGACTTGCCGCATAAAGAAGTGTCCGTGCTTTCAAAGCTAGTGCTGCACCTTTATGAATGCGCCCGCGCTCATTGGAAGCATACGAACTGGGCAATAGTCCGGCAGCATCCTCACAGTCTTTTACGATGAATTTCACTATATCCTCTACCGAAGAACGGGGAATCTTCATATCGTCACCCATATTCAAACGTTTGTCAATTTTGGGAATTCCCCCGAACTTACGAAACAATTCAAAATGATTATAGGCACGTATCCAAAGAGCTTCCCCCATTACACGGTTCTTGTAGTCATACTCACGGTTGGTAGGTTCGAAAGTAATACTACCTATCCGTTCTATCAAAATATTAGCCCGACGTAATGCTTTCCAACGGTCATCCCAACGTGTATCATGCGTAGTTGGTCCGGTTGAGGCATTGAGCGCTCCTCTGTTCCACACATGCTGGAAATACCACGCCATCGAAATCTCTCCCTCGTCGCAACATGGTGCGTAACCACCGCCACCTTCCCTACCCTGCCATCCAAGATCGGAAGTAACACCCAGCCAATATGTACCGTTGATAAACTCCTCAAGGTTTTGTTCGTTATCAAAAATCATATCTTCCGTCAGATCAACTCCAGGAGGCTTTTCGAGATAATCTTCACAAGATGTACCTAAAAAGGCGGCCAACACAAAAGATATCACATATATTACTGTCCTTTTCATATCGTATGCATATTAAAAATTCACATTTAATCCAAAGTTAAACACCATCGTTGTAGGATATGGTTCATAATTGCCATCACCCACAAAGGGGATTTCAGGGTCTTCGCCTTTCAATAGATTATGCCATGTAAACAAGTTACTGCCATTAGCATAGATTCTAGTAGAACTCAGTCCCAGCTTCTTCAGAATACTGCCATTGAACGTATAGCCCAGTTCTACATTTTTCAGACGGAGATATTTCGAGTTGCGTACCCAAAGTGTAGAACGCTGATAGTTGTGGTCGCTCGAAATGGATAGACGAGGGAACTTAATCGCTTCGCCATTATCATACTTTTCCTGAGTCCAGCAATAGTCATTCAAATAAGCGGGTGCACCACCGTCAGTGATGAAACCACGGCTCATAGTAATGGATACTGGGCGGGACTGATTGGCTGCTCCTTGAAATAATACTGAGAAGTCGAAACCTTTCCAATTACCACCAAAAGAAATTCCATACATGATTTCAGGAAAACCGGAATAACCAATAGGTACACGGTCGTCTTCGTTAATAACGCCATCACCATTCACGTCCTTATATTTCACATCACCTGGCTGTATTTTGTTATTGTCCCAAATAGAACGTGGACGATTAGGGTCATTGACTTCCTCCCAAGTATTATAGAAGCCCTCTGCAATAAGTCCGAAATACTGACCGCTACGTTGCCCTGTGGCTCTCAGATAAGGGTATCTCGGTGCTACTTCATCCATTTCTATAACTTTATTACGTGCAAAGGTAAAGATTCCTTTTGCCCAATAAGATAACTGACCAACATGGTCACGGAAAGTCAACTCCCCATCAAACCCCTGGTTTTGCATAATACCAAGATTGTATGCAGGAAGCTGTGCACCAGTGATGACAGGTGCTGTTCCCATACGGGTAAGAATATTGCTACGTTTCTCATAAAAATAATCTCCGGTCAGGCTGATTCTATCATCCCATAGCCTGATTTCAAGACCTATATTTGCTTTACGAGCACGCTCCCAAGTAAGATCAGGATTGCCCAAAATCCCTTCGGAAGCAGAGCCATGCTTGTTTGCATTGACACCAACCTCCCCAAACCAATAGCCGATATCAAAATCACCACCACCATCCTTGGTGTAAGAAGTCGGTAGAAAGAGGAAGCGATCATCCCCCACCCAGTCATTACCAACTTCACCGTAAGAACCGCGTATCTTGAAAAAAGAAACTGCTTCTGTTTTTGGGAAAAACTTCTCCTCGGACACTACCCAGCCTAGCGAAAAAGCTGGGAAGAAACCGAATCGATGTCCTTTTGCAAAATTTTCCGTACCGTTATAGCCCATATTGAATTCTATAAGATATTTCTGTCTATAATCGTAAGTAGCACGACCTACAAATCCGAGATGAGCATTCGGTATTCCATATTTAAGACGTGGGTCATATAACTTCCGTTGATTATAAAGCAACAAAGCACTCACGTTATGCTCTTTATCACTACCAAAAGAACGGGCATAATCCAGTCCGAACTCAATATCTACCTTACGAGTTTTCCGGGAATCTGTATTGAGTGAAGGCGGTCGTTCCTGACTTGCTTTCACATGTTTTGGCCCCCCTTCTTGATCATAAACCAAATAGTAATAAGGTAGTTCGGGATGATAACTACGCTGATACCAGTAGTAATTCTGATAAGACACCGTTCCATGTACAGAGAGTCCTTTGGTCAGAAAGTCCAGTCTGTAGTCTGCTCTCACCTGAGCATTCAAATTATTTCCCTGATCTTTATCATAAGGGCTTCTCAGCAGGTTGCCCAACGGGTTGTTGACAATACTATTGTCTCTGTTTTTAAGTACAGTCAGTTTGCCGTCAACAATGCCCGGTGCAAGATTAGGAGCTGCCTTATAAGCAGTGGAAAGCACATATTCCACACTGTTTCGCGGCCCAGAACGAGTATCCAATTGGTCAGACAAACTCAACTTGATACCCAAATCATCTGTTACCTTAAAATCAAAATTCGCCCTGATATTGTACCGGTCATATTTAAGTTTATAGTCTACGTCGGGCATAATATCCGTATTTTTATACAAACCTTCCTGATTGAAATATCCCAATGAAACGAAATACTTCACCCGCTTAGTTCCACCGCTGATATTCACGTTATGCTGCGTCTGAAATGCCCATTTCTTCAGAATCACATCTGTCCAGTTGGTACTCGGATAGAAAAGTGGGTCAGAATTGAGTCGGTAACGCTCTATTTCCGAATCCGTAAATTTAGGAATATAAACTCCTTTAAAATAGGCGTCGTTCTTCAAAGCAGAATTAAAAGTTTTCGCCCACTCATAACTCCCCATGTTCTCACGGGTTTCAGTGAAGGTAGCCAATCCAAAATTACTGGAAAGACTTACTTTCGGAGCACTTTCAGTTCCCCGTTTGGTAGTAATAATAATAACACCATTCGCACCGCGTACTCCATACACCGCCGTAGCCGATGCATCTTTCAGAATAGAGATGGACTCTATCTCATTCGGATCGATATTATTGAATGTTGCCGCCTCAATGCCGTCTACCATAATCAATGGGGCGGACGGATCAAACAATTCCGTAGATTGGGCAAATGTTCCCACACCACGTATTCTTAATGTGGAAGCATCCTGGCCAGGTGCACCACTATTCTGTACGGAAAGAAGTCCCGGCATTCGTCCTACAAGCGCATTGCTAATATTTGCCTGTGGAGACTGAAGGAGGTCTTTCGTGTCAACAACTGAAATAGCTCCGGTAACAGTAGCTTTTTTCTGAACGCCATATCCTACCACCACGACCTCTCCTATCGCAATGGCATCTTCCTGCATAAATACACTGAAGTGAGTTTTAGTACCAATCAGTATCTTTTGTTCCTTGAAACCTATCATACTGAAAATTAACGTTTTGGCAGTGGAAGGTACTTTAAACGAGAATGCACCGTCCACATTTGTAATAGTACCGACAGACGTACCTTCTGCCTGGATAGTTACTCCAATGAGCGCTTCTCCATCGTTTGAGGTCACTTTCCCTGAGATAGTTTTCTGCGACCCTTGAGAGAAGGCATTCATGGCAAAGCATAGCATAAAGGATACCAAACATAGCAAGTAACATCTTGTAAACGTTGATATTCGCCATTTCAAGATATAATGATTCATATCTTTTTCCATGAGTTTTTTAATTTAGCAAGTCCCGTGAGAACGGTAAATGCAATGATTAGAAATAATTTTAACGAGTATAGTAAGACATATATCCGAAGAAAATTGCCTACTGAGAAGAGAGATGATTAGCCCGATTCAATGTGTTTCTTCATAAGCCGTGGTGTTTTTAATTAGTATTTTCGTCAACTTAACTGATTGCAAATGTAAAGGTGTTTTGCTCAAACGACTTTCCCTATTGTCACATGATACTTCGATATTGTAACAAACATAAAAATTTGTCTTCAAATCACCCTATCCACAAACCTTTTTAACCAACAATTCCCTTCAAAAAACTTTATACAAACATAAAAAAGAAAATTATCTTTCAAAAACGAACTGGTTACCATAGAGAATAATCTTGTTACAAGAAAGGAAAATACTGATATAACAATAGCTTATCTTTGCACATATCCATTACTAATTAAAATCATTACCATGAAAAAGAAACATCTCACAGGTTTAATAATTTTAGCAAGCCTGTCCATTCCCAGTTGTGCTGAGAATAACACCAAAGACAGCCATGTAAACACGGGAGAAAACATAGAAAATAATATAAAATGGTATCCTGTCCCGCAGCCGGCAGACAAGCCTATCGACGCTACCATAATACTTCCCGCAGCACGAGATTATAACTCATATAGTGGAGTTCCACTAAGAGTTCTTTTTAATAACTGGGTACGCGACCCTTTTATTCTGAATGCACCGGATGAGTATTATTATATGGTAGGAACACCGGAGTCCACGACCTTGCCTGCACCTTTGAAAAGCAGTCCCGAATCAAACGGCTGGTGGTATAACGACGGCATCCCACTTTGGCGTTCAAAGAATCTGAAAGACTGGGAAACAATGGGATATGTATGGACTTTCGAAAAAGATGCTACCTGGTCGAAAGAATTCAAACTCTCTCCTAATACCCAAACACCCAACAACGATCCTGTACGTTGTATCTGGGCTCCTGAGATTCATTATCTGAAAGGTACTTACTGGATCGGTTATTCAATGAATTACGGCGGAATAGGAATACTAAAAAGCACAAGTGGCAAACCGGAAGGTCCTTATGTCGATATAAAGACCGATGGGCCTCTACCAGGACACATTGACGTAGCACTATTCGAAGATACGGACGGCACAGTTTACTATTTGTGCGACGGATATAGCATAGCCCGTATGAAAGACGATATGAGTGGACTAGCAGAACCCTTGAGGAAACTGAAGTTTAATCCCACTCCACCTTGGGGAGAAGGTATTAATATGCTTAAAGTGGGAGAAAAATATGTATGGTATAACTCTTCGAATACCTTCACTACAATCAATGGAAAAGAAGCACGCACGTATGACTGTTTTTCTGCCACATCATCGGGGTCAATCTATGGACCTTACAATAATCGTCATCGTGCCATCACTTATGCCGGACATAATAATATCTTTAAAGACAAGAAAGGTAATTGGTGGTCTACGCAGTTTCACCCACAACCACATATGGAAAAAGCAATCGAACCTGCCCTTATTCCAATTGAAATTTCTCCCGAAGGAGCCTTGTCTATCAAACGTTCATATCCGCGCCCTATATGGTATATTACAACCACAGAGCCGAAAGGCAACTGGCAGTCTATCTATTTTAAGGATACGGAATGGGATAAAAAAGAAGGTGCATTCGGAAATCCAGAAGTCATGAACCACGGCACATTCAGTGACGTTGGTTCAGAATATTCCTCTAATAAACTTTGGATGAGAAAAGACTTCTCTATTGATACACTTCCTGAGCAACCCGCTCTATTTCTTCGCCATACAGGCTCCGTCAATATTTGGATCAATGAAAAATTAATTTATTCAAGTAAAAACAATCTAATAGAATATACAAAAGAAACTATTAATAAAGAATGCCTACAAACAGGTAACAACATTATAGCCGTAGTCTTTGAGAATAAAGCTCCTTATGCATACATTGATATAGGACTTGTAGATTGTGCAAAGCCTTAAGAGACGCCCCATCGTAATCACTACGACGGGGCGTTTTCATTAGCAACGGAATTGCTAACACTATTTATTCAAGAGAGAGAAATTTATTATTTGATCTCTACCGCTTTATTTATGCGATAAATTAAAAGTTCATAATGTGAACGATCAGCTTCAGGCATAACCGCAATACTCTTTTCCAACATCTCTTTCGTACGCATCAACATATCAAAATAATATGCTGCGACTTTGGTCTGATTCGTATAAATAGGCGGAATAGATGAGAAACCACTTACTTCTTCAGGAGTTTGCAAAGAATGCAGATAGTGCTCTACATTTTCTCCTTCACGCAAAGTAGCCAGACTGATCTCCGATTTCCGGGTATCTGCAAATGACGTCTTTGAAGCCTTAAAGCTACCAATAGGTGCAGTCACTGTAGAGGTAGCAATAATACTTTCCAGAAAAGCAGTCTGCAGAGCCTTCTCAACATTATCCAACGTACGACGTTTCAAAGTTCCTTCCCATACTACATTATAAATGTCATCCAAATATTCAGAAGCCGTATAAGCCGTTTCCGGGAAACGTTCCGTACACACTTCGATATAAGGCAAACGATTAAAGATATTCTTGAAAATTTCCAAACGCATCATATCTGCCTTCTTATCAGCAATTGTGAAATCTGTAGCACGAGCTGCATTCTCTATCCAGTCCAGATCTTTTGCCAGACTCAGCACCTTGTCCAATGCAGCCTTTTGCTTCTCGCGGTCTACCATCGAGTAACTCGGAAGCACATCTTTCTCACGAATATCGTTCAGATAAATACCACCGACATACGAAAGAACCGCATATACACGACTGTTCAACCGATCACAAAGTGCTGAATATACCCGCTTACGCATTGTCATGTCCTTGTCCCCTTTTGAGAACCAAGTATAATAATTCTCACAACCGGTACGGACATTGGAAAGCATATAATCAAATGACTTCAAGTGATCATCTCCCAAGCCTCCACGAGTATTACGCGGGTCTGAATCAAAACGGGGCTGACTACGAATATAAGCATAATGAGAATCCCCTGTGTGTTGACGGATCCAGCTATCCAACGTTGCTTTTTCTTCTTGCAATGAAGAGGCATAGATAGGCTGATACAGATACTTAATAACCAATTCATCATACGGTCCAGGGTTCGTATTAACCAAGCGCACTCCTTTCCGAACATCATCTGCCGTAGCCACATCATTAATCACTACCCCACCCATCACAGAAGAAGCCAAACCATACTTCTGCGTAAAGTTGACAGAACGCAAAGAATCTACCGGATAAGCAACAGGAGCTCCCCAGTTCACATTAAGTCCTAATCCTGTTCCTACTGCCTGAGCAATAGCGGCTTGAATCAGTTCACCTTGCACCTCTTGCGGGAAAATAACAGTACGCACACGAGGATCGGTTGCCACAGTTGCCGCAATACGGTCTACATACTGTACACTGATCAAGTTCGCATTAATCAATATAGAAGCATTCAAAATCTCACCGGTACGAGCATCAGAGTGAAGAGTGGTTTGTGCAGTATTCATCCATGAAGCAGAGTAACGGATGGTCATGCAATCCAAACTGTGTGCATTAAACAAAGTATCATTCTTAGGAAACTCCTTCACACAAATCACATTCTTAAAACCAATCTTTTCAAAAGCTTTATTCCAAGATTCCGCTCCGGCTTTAATATAAGGATGCCACTTGACGGGTAGTAAGCTATCAATATAGAATACTAATTGTTTCTTCGGTTCCACCAGTTCACCCCGACGGTAAGCAGCGGAATCCGAAGGCTCAATCCGCCAACGTTTTGCATAACGTATATTCTTCACCTCTTGTCCCGCCCCGGCGAAGTCACTTTTCAACTGTGTAGTCAATCCAAGACGTGAATCTGCCAAACGGGGAGTCATAGGCTCTTCCGGCAAAACACATAACATCTTATTTACCACAGCCGTCAACGGAACATTCTCATACATACTATAAGCTCCCATCAAAGTGTGATTCACCTTATATGCCAATTCTTCACGAACGGTAATATTATCTCCAGAAGCGGAAACGCCCAAGATAGACGATTTATCAGATTCCAAAGAGTGGTCGCGAGACACAAAACCATAATAGCCGTTAGCAGAAGTCGATGGGAAAGGTTTAGTAAAAGCCGAACCTTCCAAGAATAAACCTTTCATATTCACTACAAGAGCGGAACTATCCGGCGTACATGCCAACACTTTAAAACTCTTGAAGATACCCGGATTATGTGAATGATTCAGTGCACGGGTAATATCAGAGTCACCACTCGTATTGACAGGTTTGCTCAACAAAGGCATACGCGCCACGATTGTCGAATCGATCATCTCAAAACGCAGACGTACATCTGTTCCGCCCAGTTGTCCCGGTGCACCTTCCCCACCGTCACTCGTGTTTTCTATAGAAGAAGTCAGCAGCAGTTCCCGTCCTAACATAGCAACCGGAAACTCAACATACACTTTATCTTCCACTTTATGAATAGTCATCAGCCCATGAGCTGTCTGCGCTTTCTTGTTCTTGAAAAGCTTCTGATAAGGTGTCAGCACTTCTTTCTTTTCCTCTTTTTTCTTCTTTTTAAAAGGCCAGATCGCATTTCCGTCTTGTGGCAGGCAACACATAAAAAGAAGCAATAAACAAAGTATCTTACTATATCTATTTCTCATACTTCCTATCATTTTAATGCCTGGTCAATTTTGTACAACAATAAGCGATAATGGCGTTGTGTATCGGCAGAGCCGGTAGAAGCACTTGCTGCAACCAAGCTACGGATTTTCTTCAATTCACCGAAATAAACATGCTCCATCGGTTCCAACGGAGCCTTCAAATCAACCCCATCCTCAAAACCGCTAATTTCTTCCAAACGGGCTGCCTGCATTTCAGCATGCTTATTATTAAAGCATCCCATGAATTCTTCCGAGACAATGCCAAAACGCTCACGGGAAGCAGCCTTCAACCATTCAGGAATCTCAATAATACCATACATATCCGTAATACCTTTACGAGTCGCATTTTTAGCAACCCCGGTTACAGATCCTTCTATCAATTTTGTCAGATAATTCATCTGCAAACGCATCTCCGTGTCTGTCAGAGTTTTACCCGCACGTGTCGGTGCCCATACAAAACGTTCGATATCTGCCAGATATTCTTTTTGAGTGTAAGGAGCGGATGTCGCCTTATCCGAACAGATAGAAACAGCACCACAACGAGATAAGATACCATCAATAATCGCGTTCTCCATTTGCATAGCTACAGAAGTACGGATAGGAAACTCTTTCAAAGTCTCATTCGCATCCAACCAAGAAAGATCTTTCAACTCATTCAACAAGAAATTCAACGCTTTCTTCTGTTGCTCTTTCGACACAGTCTGGTAACTCGGACGCTGATCTCCGTCATAGCGCTCGTTCAGATAAATACCTCCGATATCTGCTAACACGAAGCTTAAATAGCGTACATATCCATAGACAACTTCATCATATAAAGCAGTACGGAACTCAAAATCCTTATCTTTGTCTGCTACCCATTCATTAATATGTTTCAGGATATATTGCAGATTACGACGTCCATATTCTGAAGCTTTCACAGGATCATCTCCCAAATCTTCTTCTACGGAACTCGGGTCGAAGCGACGTTTAAACTGCTGCTTACCATAACGATACTTAGGATCACCCGATTTCTCACTGATCCATTTGTCTAGTATAGGAATTTCTTCTTCAGATGTTTTCGCCTCAAATATTGGTTTATACAACCAAGAGATCGCATAATAATCATAAGCGCCAAGTTCAGGAGGTGTCATGCGTACCCCTCTCTCCTTGTCACCCGGCTGTGCTATATAGTTATTACGTGCATAATCCATGATAGAATAAGTCGTTCCATACTCCTGAGTAAATTTCGGATCACGCAATGACTCTACAGGAATGGAAGAAGAACCCGCCATATTATGCATTAGAGACAGAGTGTGCCCTACCTCATGAGAAAGCACGTAAGCGATACAGTCTCCCAACAAGTCTTCACGCAACACTACATCACGAACATCCTTATCTGCCGGAGCAGTCTGCAAGAAACGCCAGTACTGAACCAACTGCACAATATTATGATATACTGTTACTGATGCATTTATAATCTCTCCCGAGCGAGGGTCAATCCAAGAAGGTCCCATTGCGTTGGCTACAGTAGAAGGGGCATAACGGATACAAGAATATTTGATATTTTCCGGATCAAAGTTAGGATCGTTTTTAGGAAAATCCTTTGCTATAATCGCATTCTTAAAGCCAATCTTCTCGAATGCTTTCTGCCATACCTCAACTCCTTTATGAATGTATTTATTCCAACTCAACGGGAATGCATCATCAATATAGAAAACAATAGGCTTTTTAGGTTCTACTAACTCTCCACGCAGATATGCAGCAGAATCCGACGGCTCCAGATTCCAACGATGAGCAATATGGCGAGTACGCAATCCGCGTCCTTCGGAAGCAAACTCAACAATAGAGTGTTCGAAAATACCAATACGCGGATCGGCATAACGATGACGCATCGGCTTTTCCGGCAACAAGATAAAGCTACGGTTCATCACAGCCGAGAAAGGCATGTTTTTTACCGCATAACTTCCTTTAGCCCCTACACTTACTTTATAAGTCAGCAAGGAACGGACACTGACATTATCTTCAAAACCTTTGATGCCCTGTATAAAGGAGCTTTCCTTCTCAAAATTCTTATCAATGTTCGCTCCCATCATTTCTATCAATGAATAAGGAGAGAAAGGAGAGAGCATCTTCTTATCGCTCAACAGATAGCTGGTCATATCAAATACAACCGCAGTACTGTCATTATTGTAAGCCTTTATCTCGAAAGTTTCGGCAATAGCCGGCATTGTACTACTCTGCAAACGTTTTTTAATTTCCCGATCGTCCGAGAATTGTCCTACCTGTACACGACGTAATGTGATTGTTGAATCACGCTGCACAAAACGAATCAAAAAAGGATCACTAGACTTCTCACCTACACATCCAAACTGATTATCCGTTGTTTCTGCAATTGTAGATCCCAACAGGATATCACGGTTGAGCACTTTGAGCGGTAACTCAAAATAAACTTTATTATCAAACTGATGAAGAGTAATGAAACCTTTTGCTGTCGTGACTTTCTTGCCTTTGAACAGTTTGTCATACTTAGTTTCTTTCTTCTCTTTCTTTTTTGTCGTAGCTTCCGTAGAAGCTTTCTTCTTGTTTTTCTTCTTGGCCACGGCGGGGTTGATCATAGCCCCGCATAATGCGACCAAGAGAAATAAATACAGTTTTTTCAAGGTTTTATTATTTTAGTAATTAATAAAAATATTCGTTCCATTGCTGATTCCATTTATAGAAAATCTGTACCACTCGTCCAAAATCTTTCTCATGGAAAAGAACAAAGTCATTTTTCGCATCAGTCACCTGAATAATATTTCCTCCATTAATGACATATCTATCCAAATTAGGTTCTCCATCAGCGCTACGTATTCCCTTCAGGATAATAATATCCCCATTCTCTAATCCAACCGCCAAGTTTCTATTATTATAAGTATTCACATCCATAGAAGTGATGGTTGATTCGAATTGCGCACATGGGTATAACTTACCGCTGGTCATATAATAAAGATATAACATATTATCTTTACTGATAAACATATATGGAGCCTCTTTCTGATAACGGCAAAGAGTAAAGCAATTTTTGGAACTTCCGTTAATCACGCTTCCAAGAGACGGCATTTCTTCCTGGAATTCAAACTTGGTGGGAATTTCTTTCATTTTTCCGTCATACCAGTCTACAGTAAACCGTTGAAGATAAAACTTACCCATTTGATCTTCAATAACAGCCATATAAGGCATATCATAATTTGCTCCTTCAGCAGCTGCTCCTATAAAATGTACCTTATAATCTCTCATATTATTTAATCGGGCATCTCCTTCCTTATAATCTCCTTCATCCACCTTTAAAGGAAGTACTTTTCCTACACGAGTTTCTCCCGAATCATAGTCAACATAATCACCAATATGCAAATATTGACTAGTGTTCTTATCATAACACAGTAATCCCCCATGGTAATCAAAACGTACATAAGCAATCATACTACCATCCACTTTTACTTCTCCTTTGGCATCCGAAGTCAATGGACGGTCGATAAAACGACCGGTATTAAACAGTTTATTTGTTTCCTTAACACGTGTATAAATCGTTCCGTCTTCACCAATAGCTAATGAAAGTATCTGTAAATCCATCACGGCTGCTGGAGTAAATCCCTCTGGGTACGCTTGGTCCAAAAACATCTGTGACAAAGTTACTTTCTGCTGATAGCTACTTCCCGAAACTTCTAATGCTCCTTGTCCACCTTTTTGCGCAATCCACAACCAGCTAGCTTCTTCTTCAGGATCCCACTGACTTGTCCAATGGGGATATACAGACATTGGACCAGTTCCCATCGGATGTCCATTGATCATCTGGTAAACATCTCGAGCCACTCCTGTAGGAGGATTAAAACCATTCCTATGACTTAAGAAAGCCAATGTACTATTACCGTCTTTTTCAGAAAGAACCACCCAACCGTCAGTCGCATATTTAGAAGAAACAGAAATATAAGTATGCCCAAAGTAAGTTACTCCTGTGCTTTTATCCAATACGGCCAGTTGCAAAGCCTTACTACTAGCGATTGTATCGGCTACCCATTCAAGATTACGTGTATGCGAAATGACCTTACCTGCAAAAGACCACTCATATTCCAGATTAGTATTTTCCTGCCCCAAAGCGAAAGTCAATTCCGGAGTAGAAGTGACAATATCACCTAAAGCGTAAGTCCCGTATTCATCTTCTACTTTTACAGTAACTTCAATATCATTCATCTCCTTATAGTCATAGTTTCCCTTATCTTTATAACAAGATGTCACTATGAAAAGAAGAAATATCGCTGTAAATAATGTATGTATCTTCATATTCTATTCTAATTAATCAACAGGAATTTCCATTGGAAACTCTTCGCCTGTTTTATCATTTTTATCCATTATATTGTTTGCCGCTACGTAATACTTAAAGTCAAGCGATACCTGACGCTTTTCCGCCGTACTAAGCGCACCAAAATCTGAAACTCCCGAGAAAGCTGCAAATTCTACATATTTTTTCCGGGAATATGTACCTAAGAATAATTTGGTTACTTCATTGTTCCACCACAATGGCTTGCTCACTACATTATTAAACACAATCTCTATCTGATCAAACCGTGGCATTGAACCCGTAAAGTATTCATTACTTTCCAATCGCAGGCACAATTTTACGTCCTCTTTCAAATTGTCCGTCTTTACCAATGTCACTTCCAAGACATCTTCAGACACTCCCGCCTTAAACACAGGTGATTCAGGCAATCGATAATTCTCGGGCAAAGCGTTCGGTGTCTCTCCATCTTTCACCTCCTCATTCACCACAACCAATTTGTAGGGAGTGTCTTTCTCAAAAGGTTTACCGATAAGTGCCAATCCTATTTTTACAACAACCTCATCATTTGCGGGATAATTATTGAACGAGACGTTAATAACCTCTTCCTCATTATCCTTGAATTGATTGAAATACAAATATTGTCCTCCATTATACGGTTTTATCTCATCTTCCGAACACGCACACAGGCAAAGAGGCAGCAATGCTAACAGTATATATTTTTTCATCATGACTTTTACGTTATTTGCAGATTAAACATCTTCATTTTGAGGCTTCTCAAATACAAATATTGCATTCTTGACTGGTTTCTTATCCAAGCGTTTGTACTGAAAGAAAAGCTGTCCTTCGCCCACAAACTCTTTACGCATATCTTCAAGCATCTCAGTATGATAACCATCCAACGTAGTAATAGTAGTTTTCAAGCTTGTTTCCCGGATACCCCTCTCGTAACGAACCTCATCCAGCATCGCTCCCGCTTCTGTAAATTTATTGGTACGAGCAAAATATTCTCCCATAATATAATACATCTCACTCAAACGTATTCCCGGAATCATATCCGTACCATTAGTACCAAGCGGAATCATATATTTACGAGAATATTTATTCGTTCCCTCCGAACCGATCATACTTTCCAGCAAACGTTGGTCTGCCTCTTTCTCCCCTTTCTCAAAATTAACTAAATATAATTTATCCTCACTACTCTTCATAGTAAATGGTTCATAATTCTCTTGTAGCGTCTTATTAAAGAAACACATAATAATACCATTATAGTCTTTCACGTTGCTTCCCAATTCCGTATATGACACAAAAGAAAAACATTTTTTTCCTTCGTCATCAGTAGCATCCAATACTTCCTTAGCTTCATTGTATGCTAATTCATACTCACCCATCCAAAAATATACGCGAGCTAAAATAGCAGTAATCGCATAATAATTCATACGATATCCACGAAAGGCGAAAAAAACATCTTCTTCGGAAATATCTCCACGAGGAATATTAGTACCCAACATGCGACTATTCGTTGACATCCAAGCTTTATGTTCTTCTGTTATGTCACATTGTGCTAACATACGCTTTGCCTCTTTCAGATCTGTAACCACTTTTTTCAAAACGTTCTCATTTGTTTCGTATGAAGGTACATAAGTAGGATAAACATCCACATAAGGTATATATGCTTTTTGGTCATCCTTCATCATAGCAGGAGCGAACATACGAAGGATCTCGAAATGAATGAAAGCACGCAAAGCAAGCGCTTCACCGTGAATCATATTCTTCTCTAACTCTCTTTGTGCAAAAAGCGACGGATCCGCATTCGAAACCTGATTAATCAGGTTATTACAATTGGCAATATTATTATATGATCTGGACCAAATAGACGAAATAACAGACTTTACATTCGTATGTTCAAAATTAAACTTGAGAGACTGATAATAAACTCTTTCCTCCTTAAAAGCAGACGCAGAGTAATACTGAGCTATTATATCCAGAAATCCCCAAGACAAATTCTGTCCATAAAGGGTTGAGGTACCTAGATCCAAATATACCCCGTTCAGTGCATGCCGATAACCGTCACCTGTGCTAAACATATCCTCTTCATTCACCTGATTACTAGGTGCTACGTTTAGCCAGTCACTACACCCCGTAGCCACCAAACAAAGTACCAAAAGTGATATTGTATATAATCTTTTCATTTTTTCTTTCAACATTATTAATTAGAAACTAGCTTTTAATGAAGCTGAGAAAGAGCGTGAGTAAGGATAATCCAAACCACGTTCAATACGTACGGTAGAAAGATGAAACAAGTCGTTACCGGATAATTCTACACGCAACATACCAATATGCGCTTTCTTCATCCACGCCATATCAAAATCATATCCTAACGTCAAAGAATTAAAGCTCAGCATATTATAATCTTGTACAAAACGACTAGTAGGACGGGTTACAGCCACGACCCCATTTGTCTGCAGACGTCCATAAGGAACAAGATCACCCGGTTTCTGCCAACGTCCTGTCAATACACGACGATCTACGTTACCACTTGAGATACGTGCATTTTCTACTTTATCTACCAAAGTAGAATTATAACGCTGTCCACCGCATTCATACAAAAAAGTAGAGAAGAGCGAAAACTGTTTCCAACGAAGGTTGACACCAAACGTACCCTGTATTTTAGGTTCTTGATTTCCAACCACTACTTGATCAACAGCATTCCAATCATACGTGATAGTACCATCGGGACGTACAAAGATTTCTCTACCGTCAGCAGGATTGATACCCAAAGACTTGACGGCAAATATAGAAGTCAGCGAACCGCCCTCTACATATTGAAGATAAGTGTTAGCATATGCTGCATCGCCACTGTTATAGCCAGAATCATAATTAGCGTATTTATCCATTACACGTCTATTATATTCTTTCATGCTATCAGAAATCTTCGTAATCTTATTTTCGTTATGGGCAAGATTGGCAAAGACAGCAACAAACCACTCTTTTGTATTTAACAACGTACTTCTTAGCTGAACCTCAAAACCCTTATTCAATACTTCACCGATATTATCTTTATAAGAAGTGAAACCTGTAGAACTAGGTAATGTTACACTATTCACCAAATCAACCGTTTTTTTGCGATAATAAGAGAAGTCCATCTGAATCAGGCCGTCAAAGAGATCCAAATCCACTCCTAAATCCATGTTATGAGTTTTTTCCCATCCCAATCCACTATTACCCAAAGCCATCAGATTAGCGCCTAGACCCGTCTTAAACCAATTGTCAGTAACAATGCTGTATATCGTTTGTGAATCATATGGAGAGAAGTTTACCTTACCCGTCATACCATACGTACCGCGAATCTTGAAACGATTCATCCATTCAAATTGCTTCATGAACTTATAGTTGTGTAAGTTCAAGCCTAAACCACCGGAGAAGAAAGGTGCAAAACGCTGGTCGGAACCGAACTCCGAACTACCGTCAAAACGGATGGAAACATCGGCAAGATAAATATTATCATACGAATAGTTGAATGTCCCCAATGCACCGAACAAACGGCTTTTACTGTCAGAGTTGGAGGGTAAACCTGAAAGCTCATTCGCAAATCCCGGTGAAGAAAGATCACCGGAAGGGAACCCTTTATAAGTCAATCCCATACCATCTCCAGTACTTGAGGTGGCATTGATACCAACTAAAAAATTTAGGCTGTTTTTCTTTATGTTACGATTATACGATAAAGTAGCTGTAGCATCCCAAGTTAAACTATTTGCCGTAGCAATGTCCAACCATCCGGATACAACATTAGAAAGGCTCAGTTTATTATCATTATTCCTTTCAGAACGAGAACGAGGATCAGTAAATGTGCGCGAGTCAGAATTAGACTTCGTCACACTAAACTGTCCTTTCAGAAGTAGGTAAGGGTTGATATTCCACAAGAGCTCCGTATTATTAATCAGTTCCCACGACTTGCTACGATCGTAACTATTCAATGTTGCTTCGTACAAAGGATTCTCATACCCCGAACTACCATTCCAAGGATATGTATCTTTCAGATATTGTCCGTTTTCATCCAAATATTCGTCATATGGTTGCTTTGACGTGTATTTAGAAAAGCTTCCGTAGGGAGACTCTTCAGAGTTTGTATAAGTATAAGAGAAATAATTGCGTACTTGGAAAGAGCCAAGCCGATAGGATAAGGACAATCCACCAGCCATGCGGTCACGGAAAGAACCTTTCATTACACCTTCGCCAGAGGTATAAGAAAGATCTGCTCCCCAACGTAAATTCTCCGTCCCACCATCTAAATACAAACTATGCTTCTGATTGAACACAGTTCGAAGTGGTTTGGAAAGCCAATAAGTATCTACTCCACGAACGACATTATTCAATTTTGCATTATAGCGTTGAGTCAACGTTCTTTGCATATCAACATAATCATCACTTTTAGGATCTGCTTTGAATAATCCTGCTGCCACTTCCGTTTCCAACTTTTCGCGAGCGTTCATCAAGTTATAGTCTGTCAGGTCGGGGAACTCCAAGGTACCGGTAAAATTGTAGTCTATATTAATTTTTCCCGGCTTCGGAGTCACAGTTGTAATAATCACCACCCCGTTAGCAGCACGCGAACCATACATTGCCGTAGCAGCGGCATCTTTCAGAATCGTAATACTCTCGATGCGGCTCGGATCCATATCGTACAGTTTCTGTACACTGATTTCGAATCCGTCCATGATAAACGTAGGAAGATTCGGATTGTTTCTCAACGCCGACTCAGAAAGATCTGCCGCATCCAATTCTGTTGTACCGATACCGGAGCGTCCACGAATATAAAGTTCTGGCACTTTATTCGGATTCGAACCGGCCAGGTTGTTTTCTGCAATACGAAATGAAGGGTCGAACACCTGCAAAGCACCCAGTACGTTTGTCTTTGAGACGGACATCAGTTGATCGGCAGATACCGTTACAGACGTACCTGTAAAACTGTTCTTGCTGATTTTCGCATAGCCGGTCACCACCACTTCGTCCAATTGCTTTGAGTCCGGTTTCAACCGAAATGTATGTGTCTTGTCCAAATTCAACTTTGCGGTATTGATCTCTATCGGTTGCATCCCGACGAAAGAGATACGCACAATAACATTCTTGTCAGGCAGTCCCAAAGAAAAAGCCCCTTCCGCATCCGTCATCGTGCCGATGTTCCTCTCTTTCCCCATAATCAGAACAGTGACACCCGGCAAGGGTTCTCCTCCCTCATCTACTACCACTCCGTTTATGTTTTTTTTCTTCTCTTTGGACTGTTTGTATACAATAGTCACAATATTGCCTTCAATCTCGTAAGTATAGCCTGTGTTAGCCAATACTTTATCCAAAACTTCAGTGATAGGTTGTCCCTTACTTTGGATCGTGATACGAGACATACTCTTTACTTGCTCAGTGTTATAGATAAAGTTCAAACCTGTCTGAGCTTTCACTGCATCAAAAAACTCTTTAACTGATGCAGACTTTAAATTAAGGGATACTTTCATTGAATTAGACTGTGCTGTAGCCGATATCGGTGCGAACAACAGAAAAATAATACAGAGAGACATCACAATACGCTCTCTGGCCCTTTTAATTTGCATGGCCTCCTCCTTTTTTAGTAAATGTGGTTAATAATTGTTTTATTCTCTTCTAATAATAATAGCTTCTCCTTCAACATCCATTTCCAAATGAGTAACTCTTTGAATTGCTTTTAATATAGGGATTATAGAACCGTAACGATCAAGGTCGCCGGTAAAACGTATCGTCTTTATATCTTCATCTTCAAACATTATTTTCTTATCATACCAGCGGGATATCACCTCCATAAGGGTTTCCAAAGAACAATTATCAAATACAAAACGTCCGCTATTCCAAGCTATATAAGGTTCTATATCTACCTTGCTGATTTGAACATCCTGTGTTGCTCCATTTAAGACGGCCAGTTCCCCCGGATGTATCTTATGCTCATCCCCCTGATTAGGAAGAACGCTGATAGCTCCTTCCACCAATACCACTTTCGTGACTCCGGCTACATGTGTATTGACATTAAAAGAGGTGCCATATTGTTTGACAATCCCATTTGCCGTTATAACCCGGAACGGACGGTCATCCTTAGCTATTTGAAAATAGGCTTCTCCGTCCAAATAAACAGTACGACTAGCTGCACTAAAATGCGACGGATACTTTAAAGTCGTGTTATAATTCAAATGCACTTTTGTTCCATCCTCAAAAGTGAGCCAAAATTCACTATCATCATAAGTGACCAATTTATTATTGTCAGTAGCAGTAACATCTCCATTTTCTGATTGTGTTTCTTCCATAACTTCTGGAGATAATATCGGCAAGATAGTCGAGTCCTGCAACGATTGATGGGAAGCCGATTTCAATTCAATTTCCTGCCCGCCGGCCAATACAAGAGTAGCTTTTTGCTTTCCCATTTTTTCCGAACGTATCATTGCTAATTGATCATCCTGTACTCTTACAGGTACGGTATCAGCGTTTCGCCACATTCCCACCCAAATAGCAGCACCAATAATTATAGGGATCATAAAGATAGCAGCATATCTCCAAAGCATCCTGCGATGGCTCCCACGAACTTGAAAATGTTTTTCCTGAAACTTTTTCCAGGCCTGTTCCTCGTCCACTGTTGCAAATTGACGGTATCTTTCAGACAAATCAGTATCTTGCATTAGACTTTCATAGTTCTTTTTATTTTCTAAAGAACTTTCAATCCAAACCTGCAATCGTTTCTCTTCTTCTTCCGAAAGCTGTCCTAGTAGCTGGTCATGAATTATAGAATTTATATTTCTTTTGCGTTCCATTATATGTTTTTGCATCATTTATATAAAGACGACTAAACAAATAAAATGAGGGACAAGTTAAAACAACTTTTTTTCAAAAAATATCTTTTTTATGGAAGAATAGACAAAAGCAATGCAAAATGATATGGACTTAACTTTTTCCGGAGCAAAGACATCGCCCGTTTCTTTTGCGTTTTAACGGTCTCAAGAGAAACATAAAGCGCAGCTGCTATTTCTTCATTCTTCTTACCCTCCATATGCAATAAAAAGACCTGTTTGCAACGTTCCGGCAAAGAATCAATAGTCATAAAAAGTTGCCGAAAAATCTCCTCTGTAAAGAAATCATCTTCTTCCTCATCTCCTACTCTGTATTCCTGATGTGATTCTATTATCTTCTGCAAATAATCAAATTCAACATCTTTATGTTTGAGATAATCAATTGAAGCATTCCGAACGGAATTATATAGATAGGCCTTCAATGACACCAATGACTTAAATGATAATTGCTTTTCCCAAAGAGTAGAAAACAGTTCCTGTACAATATCCTCTGCAGCTCCAGACTCCCCTGTTATCTGTATTGCATAACAAACCAATGCCTTATAATAAGTCTTATAAAGCATACGGAAAGCTGTAGCATCCAGTTTATTTATCTGTTCTATGGAAATCTCTCTGCTATCCATTTTGGGCATTTTGTGCCAAAAATACAATTAAATAGCGATATTCCATGCTAAATATAATATTAAATTGTTCAGAACATATCGTAAAAATTTGATAAATATTTACGTAATGAGCTACAATTCTGATATAAAAAAGTAAAAGACACCCCATCGTAATCCCTACGACAAGGTGCTTCTATTAGCAATATAATGCTAAATTAACACTAAATTATTAAGAGAGAGATTTATTACTTTTCTTTTGGTGCAACTTCTGGAGTCACCAATTTCTTTATCGACTTCATATTCAGATACAGAAAAGCCAACCGCGGCTGTGCTTCCTGAACAACCAGTTCCAATGAATCAGATGTTACATAACCAATACGTTCACGTGTTTTATACACTTCCGTCTTCCCATCTTCCCCTTTGCTAAATCCTTCAACGATTAAATAACCATTATCAATCTTCCAAGTTTTTAAATCTAAAGAAGGAATATTGATAGCAGAACATTTACCACCTTTCTCAAACTCAAATCCTTTGAGTTCACCAGTAGATTCATAGGTATAAGGATTACACCATTTACCAATAATTTGTTTTTCCACCTTGTCTTGTCCGTAGCTGCTGAATGCAAAGCAAGACAGAGCTATTACTGTAATTAATAGTTTCTTCATTTTTTTTATTTTTCTAGTAAGTCATATTTCTGATCAATTCCGCGCTCTCTTAGATGAATACCCTCTTTCATCCAACGCGGTTCTTTCGTTCCTTTCAAATAATAATCAAAAAACTGCATCATCCGAATTGTCCAGTCTTTCTGTGCTGCCTGATTACCAAGAAAGTGTCCTTCACCTTTATAATTAAGATGCCATGCCGGACGTTGTAGACGACGCATAGCCAAATACAAAGCACGCCCTTGCTCGTAAGCTACAGCCTCATCCTTATCATTATGCCAAATCAATAATGGTGTATGTATCTTATCAGCCTCCAAAATAGAAGAATTTGCTAAATATCCTTCTTTATCTTCCCAAATAGATTTGCCCATACGACTTTGCCACTCTTCATACATAAAATAACGTGGTAAGCCACTTCCATTACGAATACCCAAATAGCCGGTTACCATATCCGTAATAGGAGCACCAATATTAGCACAAGCAAACAAGTCTGTCTTCGTAACAAGGTATGCCGACTGATACCCCGACCAGCTATGTCCCTGCAAACCAATCTTCCCTGGATGGGCAATTCCTTGTTCTATCAAATATTTTGTACCACTCACCACTGCATCATAGCTACTTTTACCCGGAGCACCTACAGTAAAATGTACATCAGGCATAAAGACAATATAGCCATTACTAACAAAATACATCACATCTCCCATAGCACTACTTAACATAGGAGCCGGGTATGAATTCAAACTTTCAGAATGCGTTTCGTAAAACTGTACTAATACAGGATATTCCTTTTGAGGATCATAATCTTCTGGTAAATAAAGCAACCCCTTATTACGCTTGTTTTCGTAATTCATCCATTCCACGACCTTGACAGTACCCCATATATATTCTTCTTGCTGGGGATTCAAATTTGTAATCCGGACGGGATTTGAAAAATCAGCCTTACTCCACCACAAATCTCGAAATTCCGATACATTCTGTCGTTGCCATATACAGTACTTCCGGTTATCCGAAAAACGATGTATCGTATAACTATAAGGACCTTCCATCAACTGTTTCAGCCTACCTTTCATATCCAATGAATAAAAGCCTTCACTCATAGTCTCTGTATTCCATATACTGACAACCTGCTTGGTATTGGGTTGAAACACATCTTCCTCGATATTGCTTGTCGGCTTACGAATAACCGACTTATGCAAACGTCCGTAACCTTTAGTAAAGCATTCCGGCACAAGTTTGCCCGTAAGATCTATCTTCCACCAATCATATGCATCATAGATAAACACATTATTTCCATCCGCAGTCCACCCTGCTATACCATATGCCGGAGCAGGTAAAGGTTTATCATGCTGTTCTTCATAAACAGGATAACCAATGGCAGTAGAGATATCAGTCAATTTACCTGTAATACCATCAAATTTATTCCACACCTGCGCAATAGGATCGTACATTAACGCCCATTTACCATTAGGCGACCACTTAGGTGCATTACGGTACTTCTCTCCTATTCGTTTTTTTACACCAGTTTGTATATCCACAGCATAAATATCAAAAGGTATATCGTACATCCATTCACGTGAAGACTTGTAAGGAGTCTCATCCGTATAAAGCACATAACGCATAGTATCCAAGAGGTCAGGTATAAACAAGTTCGCAAATGCAGGAGCAACCTCAGTCAACTTTTTATTTGCTATATCGTAAATATATTGCGGACACTCATTACTTCGGTATGTGCTTTTCCGTTGTAAAGTAGGTACCTCCGGCTCATCCCAAGTCCAAAGTTCGAGTTCAAAACTATTATCAGGTTTCACCTCTTCCGCTTTTTTCGCAACCATTGCCATTTCTGTCGGATACAATTTCAAAGTCAGGTATTTATGATTATGCTGCATCGTGATATGGGTTGCTTCCATCCCGACAGGAATAGGAAGTTCAGCCGTACTAAAAAAGAGATCACAACATTTTTCTTTTAACGAGAAACTATACCACAATGAATCTTTCACCTCAAATTCTCCGGTCAACTTCTCCGCATTGAATTTATAAGAAACAGGCTGTTTCTTCACCTCGCTTTGATAAAGCGTAGTATAAGGTCCCGCCAATGGTCCATAACACAATGCATTTCCTCCACTCAGAGGCTGGTTACGCAAAAAGAAAATGGAACGTCCTTTATCATAAAGCGTATAATTGCTCACACTATCGATATGGATTGCCTTTGCCGTTTTCAGATTACGTATAACCAATCGGCTGAACGCCGGTGTATGGCGAATGGTGTCTTTAGGTACAGTCGTTGTAGAAACTGAATAAGAAGTTCCTTCTATAGGATTGAACGGTTCTTCATACCCCCATACCTTCTTCTCTCCTGACGGAAGAGACATCAATACCGTCGTCATTGTTCCCGTAGAATCAGTACTATCATAGTAAAGTCCTCGATCATTATCATAAAATCTCACACTATACTGATCAGGAATAAGCAACTCTTTCCGAGTCTGCGTGTCAAACACGTGAAGGGTCTTTCCATCCTTATAATCGGGATTATATTCCATCATCGACACTCGATAAGTAACCCATCGTCCTGTAGGTGATACTTCCGACAAGTCTGCTCGTTTCCACAACAAACAAGCTTCCAAGTCGAGAGGACGCTTCTGGGCAACCATCTCCACTCCCAATCCGCTACCGACCAACAAAAGTGCCAATACTCCTGCTTTTATCATATTTTTATCCATTATCTATTTTTTTGCTTTATCATGTCCTTATTCAAGTCGGTTTCAAAATCTGCGGAATTATCTCCCAACAAATGTTTCGCGAAATGCCGCCACATTTTATGCTCAAAGAACAGTTCCGATTCTCCAAAAAATCCGTGTGTACTTTTCGGCAACACAAACATATCAAAATCTTTATTAGCTTTAATCAGTGCACCCGCCAAGCGGAATGTATGTGCAGGGTTCACCGTTTTATCTACCGCACCCGTGAATAATAATAACCCGTTTTTATAATTTTTCGCCAACTCCTGTACAGGACGGGTACGTACCTTATATTCATAAGTAGTATGTTCCACATTTAAGCTATCTTTAGTTGTCTTGGCTTTCTCATCCACACCAAAATGTATCTCTACCCAACCTTTATTATAAACACGATTATCATAATTGCCAGCCGAGGCCACCGCTGCTTTATAAAACTCAGGATAAGTACAGATAGCAGCAGCCGACATTAGTCCGCCTCCAGAATGTCCGTAGATCCCCACTCGCGTAACGTCAATAAATGGATAGCGTGCCGCTAATTGTTCGATAGCATACTTATCATCTGCCAGCGGATAGTCACGTTGATTGCCATATCCATAAGAATGATAAGCTTTACCCCGCATCGGCGTACCACCACGATGTCCCACCGAAACAACAATAAATCCTAGCTGCGCCAAACGAGTACAGTAATCATGATTAAGAGTAAAACGTGTAGGTACATACTCATACTGCGGGCCCGGATAAACACTTGATACAATAGGATATACTTTAGTAGAATCAAAATCCACCGGTTTCCACATTACTCCATAAAGATCAGTCATTCCGTCAGCAGCCTTTACCTTAAAACGCTCAGGCTTTGTCCACCCTAAATCATAAACAGGCTGCATATCCGCCTGATCCAACGTCATAATGACTTTTCCTTTCCGATTACGCACCACATTAACCGGTACATCCGACACAGTAGAATAACTATCTACAAAATAGCGGTTCGTAGGAGACACTCTCACTTCATGAGTAGCATTCTCACTTGTAAGCAAACGGAGTTCATTCGGCTTGTCCAGGCTCGCCTCATAAAGCATATAATAATAAGGGTCCACCCCGTGTTCACGTCCATATCCATAAAAATACATCTTACGTCCAATAGTGTCGATCTTCTCTATCGGTCCCGCCACCCATGTACCGTCCGTCACCTGATTTTTCAGTTTTCCTGTAGCAGTATCATACAAGTAATAATGCCCCCATCCGCTACGCTCAGAGCGGAAAAGAATTTCTTTTCCATCATTCAAAAAAGACACAGAACGCATTTGATAATCAAGGTATGGCTTATTTTCCTCGTCAATAACCGTACGTACTTTACCAGTGACCACATCTACCTCACAAATATCGGTTTTATTCCAAGGACGGTTATAGCGTTGTACGTAAAGACGTTTTCCATCTTCTGTAGCATAAAGTACATCGAAGTACTGATCTTGCCACCGATCTATCGCTATCTTCTTCACCTCACGTGTATCAACATTTCCTATCAGCAACTCATACCGTGTCACATTCTTATCCCCTGCCAACTCAGCTTTATATGTATCTAGCTTGGGATAAGGAGTAGCTAAAGCATCAATCACCCATTGTTCACCCACCTTACGATTGTCCTCACGAGTAGCATAAAAACAATGAGTATTAGGAATCCAACGAGTATCATTCGCCAGACAACGTTCATTAAACTTACCCTCATCCTCACGATTGAAGGTATAGTATTCTTCACCATCGGTAGTCAACTGTACAGGGATAGTATCTTGACCTTTCTTTGGATTCCCTACAAAATAAAGATTGTTTCTTTGGGCATACACCATGAATAAACTGTCCGATGAATACTTCTTCCAATAAGGATCCGCATCACCAGAAACAGACACCCATCCGGAGGCCGGTCTCACAGGTTTATGTGGCTTCTTTTCATCCTCTTTGAGCAACTTTTTCGTATGGATATTATAAAGATAAACAGCCCGTTCAAATTCTATCCGAAGCGTCTCATTATCTTTTTCAAAAGCAAAAGAAAGATAAGGATCAGTTGCCGCATACGCCTTGCGTGTATAAACAGCAATTTTACTTAACAACTCAGCAGTATCGAACAGAAGTCGTTTTTCTTTCTTTGCCGGATTGACATAATAGTATTTTTTCCCTTCACGTGTAGTAAATAGATAGTAAAAACAATCTGTATCGTTAATAAATATAGGACGAATTTCTGCCGAATACTTACTAATAGGATTTTCCTCTAATAAACGAAACTTTTCCGCTAAAGAATAATTAGCTTTTTGCTGTGCCGAGACAGTCGTCGAGCAAAGCAACGAAAGCACCACCAAACACAACCATTTCATACGTATAGAATTCATTATTTTCATTATTCTCTATTAATTAATACGTGTCATGTCTCCCCAACCGTCTGCACGGTCATCGCCGATCAAATATTTGGCAAAGAAACGAAACATCTTGTTTTCAAAATAATCATCTGCCGAACCATATCCATGTCCTGCTCCGGGAATCACCAACATCTCGAAGTTCTTGCCCGCTTCAATCAATGCTTGTGCTACCCGATAGGTGTGAGTCGGATTCACATTGGTATCCATATCACCTGTTACAAGCAACAAATGGCCTTTCAAATTCTTAGCGATTGTAGCATTGGACTCTACACTGAATTTATGTTCAATTTCCTTCCGCTCATTACCCAAACTGTCTTTCACTATTTTCTCCACTTCGCGTACACCATTATAACACTCTCCCCAACCCCGGTTATAAATATTATTGTCATGATTTCCCGAACAAGAAACAGCTGCCTTGTAGAAGTCAGGATACATGAAGATAGCTGCAGCAGCCATAAAACCGCCACCGGAATGACCGTAAATCCCCACTCTCTCCACATCAATGTACGGATGCACTTTAGCCAATTGCTCTATGGCATATTTATCATCTGCCAATGGATAATCACGCATCTTCCCATAACCAAACCGATGATATGCCTTCCCACGCATAGGAGTATCACCTCGATGTCCAACAGCAATCACAATGAAACCCAACTGTGCCATACGGTTACAGCAACGATCTTCCAAAGAAAAATTAGTAGGAACAAAACCGAAATAAGGTCCCGGATAAACGACTGAAATAACAGGATACTTTTTATTCGGATCGAAATCTGACGGTTTCCACATTACTCCATAAAGATTAGTCAAGTTATCGGCAGCTTTCACTACAAAACGTTCAGGCATTTTCCATCCTTCGGCAAATACCTGCTTCAAATCCGGTGTTGCCAAATCGAGTATGGTTTTTCCCGTATTATCTTTCAACAAGATTTTAGGAACCATGTCCACCCGTGAATAAGAATCCACATAATAACGTTTCGATTTCAAGAAATGTACATTATGTTGTCCGTCCTCCTTGCTGATAAGAGTAGCCCCTCCCTTGTCCAAATCCGCCTTGTAAAGCCGGTAATAAAAAGGATTGATATTAGGATCTTCACCATATCCGTAAAAGTAAACCTTACGTGCTGCAGAATCCACCGTCACAATATGCCCCGATACCCACGGGCCGGACGAAAGAGCGTTCTTCAAATTTCCGTCACCATCGTAGTGATAATAATGCCCCCAACCCGTACGTTCTGAACGAAAGAGAATATCCTTTCCGTTGTTCAACACTTCCGAATTACGTGCGTGCGGATCACGATAAGGCTTGTCCACTTCATGAATCAACTCCTTTACTTCCATTGTAGAAAGATTGACCGAACAAAAATCCACTTCGTCCCAAGTTCGCTTTGTCCGCTCAAAAAACAATAATTTACTATCGGAAGTGACATGTAAAGGTGCAACATACTGATCAACCCATTTCTGCACTTTGGCTTTTTTTGCTGTACGCTCCACCACATCAATAATCACTAATTCATTTTGTGTTACATACTTGTCACCTGGAAATTCATACTTATACGATTTCAACGAAGGACGCTCCGAAAGCGAATTGATCACCCAAAAATTACGTAATTTGCGTTCATCATCCAATACAATATAAGCATGGCGACTGTCCGGACACCAGCGAGCATTAGTACGGCATTCACCGTTATCTCCTTCCGGTTCCTCTTTGGCATATGAAAAATACTCTACTCCGTCTGTGGTAAGTTGTATCTCAGTGGTATCCACTCCCAATGCCTTATTACCCCTCACATAAAGATTATGTTCTTTGGCATAGAGAATATATTTTTTATCTGGAGAAAAGTTCATCCATGAATAGATAGGACCTTCTTCTTTTTCTACCTTTTCCTCCTGTACCTCTTTCAACTTACGTGTCAATCGGCTATATTCATACTTCTTCGAATTATAACGGAACGTAAACGTCTTTTGATCTTTAGAGAACTCTATACCGTTCAAATCTATCCGAGCAGAATTCACTACGTCGTGCGTCAACTCAGTGAGTTGCATCGCCATTTCCGTATTATCAAAAAGGAGTTCTTTCTTCGCCTCTTTCGGATTAACATAGTAATAATGTTTCCCGGTGGAAGTAGTAAAATCGAACCAAAAGTTATCCGTATCATTTATCTCATTAGGATAAAGACGTAAACTGTTATTATTCAACTTACCACCCAAAGAAAATGCTTGAAACCGCTGCGCCAGTTCATAGTTAGCATACATCTGTGTATCGCCAACGGGAGTGGATTGCCCCCAACTTTGTAGCATAGAAACCACAAGCAATCCACCGAATATACATATGTGTTTCAATCTTATCATCAGAATGCAAAAATTGAATAATCCGTACCACGACCAAGTTTGTAGATCACATCTACCACTTTGCCAAAATTCTTATTCTCATCTGAAGTATTCACATCTGGAAATAGCTGTTTTCGGGAAACGCTATTACATACGCCATCTTCACTCAATACTTCATTCACACCAAAGATATAAAAGCTTCCATCTTCCAAAGCCACTCCCAATTGCCCGCAATAAGAGTCACTATCATATTCCGGCATCAAGTCATGTCCATGTAACGCCTTGATAGGGGAAGTAAACGCCTCTCCCAACGGTATCATTGTCGCACTGCCTGAAGCACCTGTATCATTATCCTCAAAATATTGAAAATAATAAAGCTGATAGCCATCGGCAATCACTGCATAATGCCGACTATTGAATACCGCCATTCCCCGATAGTCACCAATTGTAATTCCCGGATACTCATAATAACCTTCACAGGTTATTCCATCTCTTTCTCCATCCAATAAGAAATAACGTAAATCATACTTATCATTATTTTCCTTATCCTTGAGCAAAGCCAGCCAACCACAAGTCATTGTTGTAACGTCATATCCCCAATAGTTTATGTCATAAGCTGCAGGCAATGCATCTATTACCTCCTTATCTATATTATTAAAACTCTCTTCACCCGTTATTTCAAACACCGTTCCACATTTCAATTGAGAGTTTTCGGTTATGGTAGTACCACGATTCGCTTCACCTCCATTATAGATTCCAACCAATGAATTATCTTCTGCACGTAACGCTAAAATAACATCACAATAATATTTGTTCCACTTATGTGACTCAAATAACCGGCTAAATTTCTGATTGTTGTCCAATCCTACAGAAGTATAGAATCCCGCATGAAAATCTGCGACATCTCCCTTATTCATCCAATAAAGAAGTCCGTTTTCATCAAGAATAGCTTTCGCAGAATAGGTCATTGCAGCCTCTTTGGGTGCAAAATCGGCAGGGAGATCGTCCTTAAATTCCTGGTACGTATATACCTCACGCTCTAACGTATTACCGTTTAACTCTACCCACTGATCTTGTTTCACTAACAATTCATCGTATATTTCAATACCCTTTTCACCATGAAAGTCCATTTCACCAATATGCTCCATTAAACCAACCGGATTCCTTCCTAAATCAGGCAGAATATCCTTTCGTACATCATGATATACAAGTGAATCACGTAGTATCTTCTCACCTTTATAAATCGTCTCGTAAGTCAATGTAGTAGGAACAATAAAATGCAATACCGAACGTCCTCCCTCATCGGAAAGAATACACCATCCACGTTGATAAATAGAACGCACCTTCACAAACGTAGACATAGCAAATCTTACACCGGATTTATTGTCTTTTACAACGAATGTCACTTCATGTGTGCCATTTTTATCCGCTTTAAATATAAACGTTGCTTCCGTTACCTCATTTTGCAGCTTTTGGTCTACATACCATTCATAACTCACATCAGGAACCTCATCTATTGTGAATTGAAAAGTTGGAGCCAATTTCAATTCTTCACCTTCAATGACACTGTACTCTGTTTTAAAGTTTCCAAAATTCATGTAGCCACCTTTTAGGTCATTAATTGACTTATAATCATAGTTATTATCATCATCTAAACAACCGGACATACTACCAGTTAAAGTGACAATTAACGCTATTATCCATATTTTTCTCATATTTTTCCTCCTTTGTTTATCCTGCCACCGGCAACTCCATTATTACTCCATTCTCATCTTTCATCCATTCCTCTCTAGGCTTACCCGCATTCTCAGTACGTAAATAGTTCTTTAAACGTAAAGCATACTTACGAAGTATTTGCTTGTCTTTACCATCGAACACCACATTGTCTTTTTTTAATTCTTGCAAAAACAACTGATATTTTACTTCCGAATATGCTCCCAAGTAATACCAATCAACGGAATTAGCCGGAGTATCTTCATCACCGGCATCATTCACCGACCACCAGTCAGGTTTAAATAGGCGATCGGTTACAGTAATCAACGCTCGTGCATACAAATGATCGCCTTCCTTCACCTCTTTTGTTTCATTCACCCGCAAAGCCAATATCTTAGTCTCAGTACGTAGAGAAACATCATTCTTGAACGTCACATAAATAACATCTTTCAGCAACCCCTTTCGAATTTTACAATCTGCGGGAAGTTCGTAAAGTCGCTTATCCATTGTAGTACGTTCTTCGTCTACACTTACAGTAAAAGGCAGATCATTCTCCTGCACCTTGCCACTGATATACACCTCAACAGGAATTATCGCATCCTCTCCCTCATTATACATTCTAAAAGAAACAGTAGTAGTGTCGGTTGTCATATTCTTGGCAAATCGCAAATAGGAAACTGAGTTATCATTAACCAATATTCCTTGTTCTTCGCACGACATAACCCCCATACCCAAAACACAGAATAAACCTACTGTTATTTGATATTTCATTTTCATAATCGTTCGTTATTAATATGTTGGTCAATCAATTAATACTTGCTTCAGAATCGGGCAATGGCAATACCACATACTCATCAGTAGGCAATGTATCTTCATTGTAAGGATTTGCCGCCGGAATAATCCGATTCAGGCGCTTATACTGATAAAGTATCTGTCCTTCGCCGTAAAACTCACGTTGCATATCGTTCACTAACAACTCAATGAAGTCTTCTTTTTTTGTAATGTTCGAATAATCCAATTCCTTAACTCCACGTCCTTTCTTCACTAATTTCAGATATTCTTTCGCTTCATCGGGATTGGTAGCGAAAATAGCCTCTGCCGCAATGTAGTATACTTCGGACATACGAAACATAGGTATCGTTTGGTTACTCAACCCCGACTGTTTTTTATTACTTGGCTGTTCATGATATTTCAACGGACGATAATAAGAATAATCGACCAACTCCATTTGGTGAATAAAACGCCAATCTTTTTCCTTTTCAACGCCATAAATCCGATTAGCGATATCATTACGCATACATAAATAATAATTAGTCCCACTAGTAGAAGTATAATTGATAGTATGTTCCCAGTCCACCAATTCAGTAGGAGAATAAAGTGCGAATATAATATCCTTCGCCATCTTCATATTTCCATAATTGGTGATATCATAATCCGAAGTAGAGGCACGAAAATAACCATTATCTTTTTCCTCATCTATCAGTTTCTTGGCTTCCACATATGCTTCTTGCTCTTTACCGGCATAAAGATATACCCTTGCCAACTCTGCAGTCACAGCGTAATAATTCAAACGATAACCACGTGCTCTACCGAAAAGATCTTTACCATTCGTTCCTAGATCAAAGCGATAATCCAATCCCATATTCACTTTCCCATCTATTTCGAGCAAAATATCCTGTGCCTGTTTCAAATCACGTATGATATGCTCCAAGCAATAAACCACCGTTCGATGCTCATTTACATAACTAGGATAAGTATCCACATAAGGAATAAAAGTACGATTATCTTCTTGATAACCTACTGACGACGGAGCGGGTGCATAAATGCGAAGCAGATCAAACTGCATAAAAGCACGCAATCCAATTGCCTCGCCCAATATCATCTTACGTTCGTATTCTCCCTTATAAAAAAGTGCTGAATCGGCGACAGCAATCTGTTGCACCAGATTGTTGCAGTTTGCCACTACATTCCATGCGGCATTCCACATCGCATCTGTAGTAGGAGTCAATTCAGAATGTTTAAATTTATAACTTGCAATCTTTTCTATTGCTTTTCCACCACCGGCAATTGGAGCTTTCTGCACATAATATGATTGCCCCCAAGCATCTATAATTCCCCATGTAAGATTACTTCCATACAGATTAAAAGTAGACATCTTGCGATAAATACCGTTCAATGCCGTCTGAAAACCATCACCGGTAGTAAAGAGGTATTCCTCTTTAATCTCATCCGATGGATAAACATTCAGCCAATCAGAGCACGAAGTAAAGATTCCTGCTGCCATGACCAAAGAAATGAATTGAGTATATATTCTTTTTTTCATAATAAGTATGCTTAGAATTGTGCTTTAATAGAAAAATCTACCGTCCATGATTTAGGATAGCTCAAACCACGCTCCTGGCGGATAGAGTTCCAATTGATAAAATCTCGCGAGCTTGCTTCGAGTCGGAGCATATTCAACCCTAAATGTTTCTTAATCCACTCTCGCTTAAAATCATAAGACAGAGTTAATGCGCTCAGACGCAGATAAGCATTGTCCTGTACAAAACGTGAAGTAGGCAAAGTGGTAAGACTAGCATCCTTAATATCCTTGTATTGAGCAATATCACCCGGTTTTTTCCAACGATCGGTCAACACACGTAAATCCACATTTTGATTGGCAATATCAGCATTCTCTACGCGATCGACTAAAGTCTGATTATACTCCTGCCCTCCCCATTGGTATTGGAAAGAAGCGAACAAGCTCCACTCTTTGTAGGAAAGATTCAGACCAATAGAACCATTAAATTTAGGTTCTGTATTTCCTACTACTACTTCCTGACTCGCATTCCATGTATCAGACACGCTACCGTCACGATTGAGATAAATTTCTTTACCTGTAGTAGGATCAATACCCAATGAACGCACTGCCCAAATGGAAGTGAGCGACCGCCCTTCTTCATATTTGGCAACAGGAATAGAATAATCTACATTACCGCTCAACGACTGTCCTAAAAGAATTTGGTTGAATGCTTCTTTTTGATAGAATTTATTCACACGCTCATTATAAGCACGCTGAGAATCTGAAATCTTCAATATTTTATTCGTATTGTGAGCCATATTTCCCCACAAAGCTACCATCCAATCACGATTACGGAATACTTCGGCACGAACCTGCAACTCAAATCCTTGGTTTAATACCTCACCCATATTGTTCTTATAAGTAGAGAATCCCGATGTATTGGACAGACTGACATCATTCACCAAATCAATAGTCTTTTCGTGATAATAATCAACATCTATCGTTAAACGACGGTCCAAAAATTGCATTTCCAACCCTACATCCACTTTGTCGGTCTTTTCCCAAGTCAAATCTCTATTACCCAATGCTTGTAATGTAGCCCCATAACCGGTAGCATACCATTCGTCAAATAACATTTCGTACATCGTAGTAGCAGCATAAGAAGGAAAGTTCACTTTACCGGTACGCCCATAGGAAACTCGGACCTTCATCTTGTTGATATACTTATTACCTTTCAAAAAATCGAAATTATGTATATTCACCCCCAAACCACCCGAAAAGAACGGTGCCCAACGTTGATTACTTCCAAACTGTGAGGATCCATCGAAACGAACAGACATATCAGCAAGATAAATGTCATTCCAAGTATAATTGGCCGTACCCAGCATACTAAGCAAGCGTGAAGTACTTTCACTGCAAGCAGGCTTTTTATAAATCTCATATGCATAATTAGGCGAATGAAACTGTCCACTGGGAAATCCACGATAATGAGCATTCGTCTGGTCTGAATTACTTGAAGATGCTTCCCATCCCAAAGAAACATTCAAATTGTGCTTTTTGGCAAAAGTACGTGTATAGTAAAGGAATGCATTAGCATTCCAACTCAGACTATTGCCGTTATTCACATACAAATCACCCACTTTCCGTGAATCGGCACCGGTATGTTCAACTGTCGTTTTGCTAGAAAGCGGATCGATAAATTTTTCCGAGTTTGAATATTTCCTCGAAACACTGAACTGGCCTTTCACCGTCCAATAATCGGATATATACCAATTGGCACTCAGATTATTAGTTATCTCGTCATATGCGTTCCAGTCATAATTAGCAAGCGTAGTTTCATAAAGTGGATTGTTATACGAGTTTCTATTACTTTTAGAAAATGAAAGTGTCTTCTTTAATTTGCCTTCTTCATCATAGACCGGATCATAAGGCATCAAACAAGTATAATCGCTAAACGAACCATATGGCGACTCCTTAGACTTTGCATGTGTGAACGACACAGTATTCTTCACTTGTAATGTCTTCATACGATAATCCAAAGAAAAACCTACACTGTAACGATCGCGTCCGGAACCCTTCATCACTCCGTTTGCCCCATTATAAGAAGCATCGACACCATAGCGTAAATTCTGCGTACCTCCTTCCACATAAAGACTATGCTTATGGTCAAATGCATTACGAAGTGGAATCACCATCCAATCAGTATCCACACCACGTTGAATCTGAGCAAATTTCCTATTATAATCAGTAATGTTATGTCCCAAGTCATCCCCTTCGAACAGTCCTGCCAATCTTTCAATTTCCAATTTTTCAGACGCATTCGCCAAGTTGTAATCACGCAAGTCAGGCATTTCTAAAGTTCCTGTAAAATTATAAGAAACACGAACTTCACCCGGTTTGGGAGCAACTGTAGTAATGACAACGACACCGTTAGCAGCACGTGAACCATACATAGCCGTAGCGGCGGCATCCTTCAATATAGTCATACTTTCAATACGAGTCGGATCCAAGTCATAGATTTTCTCAATACTCACTTCAAAACCATCCATAATAAAGGTTGGAAGGTTTGGGTTGTTCTCCAAATTCGATTTGGAAAGCCGATCACGATCCAAGTCTTTCACCCCTAAACCCGAACGTCCGCGAATATACATTTCAGGCAAAGCATTAGGGTCAGAGCCAAACTGTGTATTCGTCATCAAACGGAACGAAGGATCAAACGACTGCATAGCATCCAATACATTTGTCTGTGAAACTTTGCGCAGTTCATCCCCTGTAATCTGTGTAGAGCTACCTGTAAAGCTTGATTTACGTACATTACTATATCCGGTCACTACTACATCATCCAATGTCTTAACATCGTCAACTAATGTAATTTCCAATGCCTTTCTACGGGTAGCATCTACTTGAAGAATCTGCTTTTTCATACCGATAAAAGAGACTTCCAAAGTCACTTTTTCACTTTTCACATCCAGCGTAAACTCCCCCTCAATGTTAGTAGAAGTACCCGTACGAGTACCTTTCACAATAATACTAGCTCCCGGTATCGGCTCTCTATTCGCATCGACAACCATACCACGGATACGATTTTCTCGCTTTTCCGTCTGCATCTTGCGAATGACAACAATACCATCCTTCACCACATAATCAAACCCTTGCGGATTCAAAATCAACTTAAGAGCCACTTCCCATCTTTCATTTTTTGCATTAACAGATACCGGAGGAACTCCCTTAAACATTTGTGAATTGTACAACATATTCACTCCTGTCTGCTTCTTCACTGCCTCCAAAGCCGTCTCAACTGAGACATTACGCAGATTCAAAGTCACCGTCTTGTCTTGTGACGGTAAAGCCCATGTGCTAAGCGTACAGCACATCGCCACTAAAAAACATAGCAGCCATCGTCTTTCTCTCATAAATTAACAATTAAACTTATCTAATATTCTATTTTGCTTCTAATCTTCCATTTTGCCATAAATCAAAATATTCCGACCACTGATCTTATAAGTCAGATCACCGGTCAGTTCCAATGCCTCAAGGAATGAGTTGATTGTCCCGTAGCGCTTCAAACTACCACTATAAGTTATGTTGCGTAAATCTTCGGTTTCATAATATACTTGTATGTCGTACCAGCGCTCGAACGTTTCCATGATTTCTCCTAAAGAACGATTATTAAAGACATACAGGCCTTCTACCCAACCTACATATTCTTCCAGATCCACCGTACGTTTCTCCGAGCCATTAGCCGAAACAACTGCCTGTTCACCCGGCAAGAGAGTGATAGCTTCCACATTCGGTGCAGAGAATTGCACTTTACCACGAACCAGTGTCGTGTAGCAGACGGAGGCGTTGATGTAAGCATTTACATTAAAAGCAGTACCCAACACAATCACATCTCCAAGATGGGTCCGCACAACAAACGGATGATTTTCATCCTCAGCGACATCAAAATAGGCCTCACCTTCCAAAGCTACAAGCCTACGCTTGCCGATGAAGCGTACAGGATAGGTCAACTTAGAGCCAGCATTCAAATGAACCGTAGTTCCATCCGCAAGGATTACCGTATTTTCTCCTCCACGCGGTATAACCAGTTCATTTGATTTTGCCGATTGCTCTTCAACGTTTTTTTCTTCGTGTTGTGTTGTAACGGTTGATTGATAAGACAGTACTCCTTCTTTATATTTTACCTGAATACCATCCACTACCACATTTACTTCTTTCTTATCCACATCAATGACACTACCATCGGGTAAGGTCAACTGTGCTTGTTGCGTACCCGGCTGAATCAAAGGTCTGCTTTCTTCTTTCGGAGAAGAGCTATTCAACATATAGAAAGAAAGCCCCACTGCGAAAATAACGACAGCGGCAGCAATATACCACCCGATGCGAAGAGACCGACGTCTTTGTCTTTCCGGTTCGACTTGTCCTATTTTCTGAAGGAAAGATTGATAAGCTTTCTTCGATGAATAATTTTGACGTTCCTTAAAGGCAGCTTTCAACGTCTCACTATTCTGCAATTGCTCATATATCTTCCGCAAGTCCGAACATTCCTCCAATCGCTTTTCAAGCTCCTGTTGTTCCGCTTCATCCGCTTCTCCTAGAAGAACTCTTCTCATCAAAGCAGCATCTTGATATACATTTTCGAACTTCTTCATCTTATTGACCATTTTTTAATTAAACGACTGTTTAATTTCTCTTTATTATAGATATACATAACTTATAGAAAAGGGTGACAAAAAGATTCTATTTTTTTAGTAGAATAATATAGAGAGTCAGATTTTTGCAACAGAAATATATCATTTTGTCACATAAGAAAAGAAATAGCGGTGGTTTTAACAAAAGAAACAAAACTTAATCAATCTATAAAAAGGCAAATATGTATCAGAATGTTTTTTCTTATTTTTAGAGAAATAAACAAAGAATTATGGAATTCATGGAATCCCCCAGCTTCTCACGGAGAAATCTATAGCTGCGCGTCTTTTGAGTTTTGACGGTGTTAATACTAATTCCCAGACGTTCCGCAATCTCTTCCCAAGTATACCCTTCAATTCTCAGCAAGATGATTCGGCGTTGTTCGGCTGGAAGTTCTTCAATATGGTGATACAACTGGCGGATAATTTCCTCCTTTACCGTTAAAGCATAAATCATATCCTCATCTTCCACACCTTCTCCCTCAGCAAGAGAACTTAAAATAGTATCATGGATCTGATTATTACGTATATATAATAAGGTATTATTATAGCAGGCACGATAAAGATAATTGGCGAGTTCCTTGATATCAGAGAAAGTACGCTTACCTTCCCAGATAGAAATAAAAACCTCCTGAACCAAATCTTCCACCGCATCGGGCACCGGCAATATCTTGGAAACATACACACATAGAGCGGCATAAAAACGATCATAGAAATCGCCCCATATCTTTTCATCCTTTCGGTTGACTCCCGCTACTATAGCGTCAATTTTATCCTTCATACTGTCACATTACCTGCGAAAAAAGAAAACAGAATTCATCAAAAACGCTGTAACTACTTACTTTTGCGATATTTACGAATGCAAATATATTGTTTTTTTCAGAAACGCAGGCTTAACCAAGCTACAAAATAGAAAATAAAAGCAGGCCGCTGAATTCAATTTGTAAATGCGACACCTCCTTATTTTATAAGTTCAATTTTTTC